>OJEX01000011.1_pt1 | contig 280016 bp, 245 predicted proteins | sample 1593971 | NCBI WGS metagenome assembly OJEX01 (sample SAMN05416775, study PRJEB24817) | seawater metagenome | isolation source: Sea water | place: Canada:Atlantic | collected 2013-11 | reverse complement strand
ATAAACCCTTGCTGGTTTTCAAGACCAGTGCTTTCGACCACTCAGCCATCTCACCAATTATCTATAACAAGACAAGAACACTTGTGTTAAGACGGGCGAATATTAAATACTGCGTGGTTATTTGTAAAGAAGTAATTGAATAAAAGAGTAAATAAAACTAAGTGAATACATTAATTAGCCACTTAGCATAATAAAGAACCGTTATTCGATAAAACCTATCTATATATTTTACTTAATCGTTCAAGAAGTGCTATATCAACGTGAGTTAATTTTCCTAAACGTAACCAATTAATTAAGCTTTGTAATAAATCTATCCCTACCCCAGACAACATTTGCTCTTGCATTAAGCTGATTTGTACCGCTAAACGTTGGTCTGCAGATCCTTGAGGTGATTCAACCTGTGCTAAAATTTCAATTTCTAATGTTTTAGTCTCGCGTTCTTTCACATTCGCTTGTACGTTAAGCCTTAGTTGCTCTTGTAAACGCTTTTGCCAAAAGTTGCTTAGGTTTTGATAATCATTCTCATTGTTTTCTATCAGCGCTTCCAGTGATAGTTGGCTTTCCTCTTGAGCTATTTGGCTAAGTAGGCAAAAAAGGCTACGCCAACTTTCTTGCTCCACCTTGCTATCTTGTATCGCTATTCTATTTGTAACGTCTTTAATAAACGATTCTATTGCGGCAACAATTGATTTATTCACCGGTCTATTACTGATAACTTCTTTTAGTAATTTATCCGCTTGTGCTTTACTGTGCGTTAATTGAGAATCAATCAGTTCAGTTTTAATTTGGGTCAGTGTTTGATTAAATTTCGTTGTTAATGACGTAATTTCACTTTGTTGTGTTGATTTTAATTCATCACGTTTTGCAAAAACTTGATCGTTTATCGATCTAAATTTTTGCCATAATGTAGACTCTTGACGAGTACCCGCAAAGCTAATACCGCGCCATTGTTGTTGTAATTTTTTAACTACCTCAATCGCTTGTGATACGTCTTCAAGTTCTAGCTGTTGTTGAGCCAAATTGATTAATCCCTGTTTACTCACAGCATTAGCATCATGAAAATCTTTAATGGTTTTTCGAATAGGATTTAAGGTACTTTTAAATTGTCGATAAAGCTTTTGATAGCGTTCTCTGTCAATTTCACCTGCTTGTTGCCATTGTTGCTGCAGTTTATTTAGTTTTCCATCGAGTGTTTTAAAGTCAATAACGGCCGTATCGGTGTCTGTTCCCGTGTCAGTAATTGAATCAGCAAGTATCTTTGCTTGAGCAATTATATCATTACGAGTCTCTAGGTGTTGTTCACGTAATTTTTCTTGTTCGGCATAAAACAAACGACATGGAGCAAAGGCTTGTTCACAGGCAAGGTTAAACTGTTGATTTAATTCTTGATCTAGGCTTTCATCCGCATGACCAAGTGAGTTCCATATTTTACGATATTCTTTGACCTTTTCAGCTTGATCATTAGGCTTATCCATAGGCATGGCAACCAAATCAGTAATATCGCTTAATAATTGTTGTTTACGTGGCGTAGCAATGTAGTGCTCCCAATCACTGATCTCTGTCATTTGTTCAGTAACATTTTCAACATCACGCTGTAGTTGTTGTTGTTGATTAACAGACAACAAGCTGATGACTTTATTAACACCTTTAAACAAACCAAAACAGACTTTATATTTTCCACTAAGAAGTAACCGTTTCAAATCACTGAGTTTTTTCTTCGTTTGAAGAAAAAGCTGTTTCTGTTCATGTTGTAAAGGTTTAAGACCATTTTGCCAATGCTGAGTAATTTCTTTATGCGCATCGTTAATTGATGTAGGTAAAATACCACACGCTTTTTGTTCTACTACTTGCCATTGTGCTAACCAATCACAGTACACTTGCTGACGATCATTTAATTCAGCTAATGTTTGCGGCAAAGATAATTGAGATATTTTAGAAATTAAAGAAGTGGCTTGACTGACCGATTGCGCTATTTCAGGTAATTGAGTGAGGCGATTTTCTAACTGTTTTATTTGTTTTGCAAAAATATCTTGCTCTTGTTTATTTAAAACACTTATCGCTAATTGTTCATTTAGTTGTTTTAGCTGAGTTAAAAAATCAGTTTCGTTAAGTGTCTCATCTTCAAAAACAGCCGTTGTTATTTTGTGGCTTAATTGGCTAATAACCTTATTTACGTTATTTTTAACCACTTGTTTATCAAACAGTAATTGTTCCGCAATTTTTTGCTGTTGGTAGGCTTCTTCTTTAGGCGCAAATAATTGGCTAAGTTGAGTGGTGATTTTATCGTATTTAGTCACTAATATTTGCTGATCTTCATTAGATAAACTTGTCAATTCAGCAGAACATTCTTGCCACACTTGCTCTAAGGTTGATCTTTTTGTTAGGTATTGACCAAAGTCTGACAGATCTTTTAACGCTAACAGTTTTGAAAGTAGCAACTGACATTTTTTTAGCAACTTTTTAGGTTTTTCTTGCTGTTCAATTAATTGTGCTAACTTGTTACTTATTAACTGTACAACGTCATCATTTGCTGCTTTTTTACTAAGTTTTATTAATAGTGCGGCTTCCTTAAGCTCTTTTAAATCCAGTGATAATAGTTCAATTTGTACTTCGCTATTATTTTTTTTACTAAAAGTTTGTAATAATAATGAGGAAATGTTTTTATTTTTTATTATCGCTTGAAATAAACCCACAATTATTTTTGGATCTGTTTCATGATCAAGCCAGTAATTTAATAAAGAAAAATTGATGGTTGGAATATCGATGAGTAATAATAAAAAGCTTTGTTTTTGATCTAACGTTAACGCAATGTCATGAGTCCCCGATAGAATACCTTGAACCTGCGCAAACGAAAACTCTTGAACCACTTTATTATTATTGGTGATACTTGCACGGTAATAGTCATCAAAATTATTCAACTTTAATAAAACAGCCCGACGCACTAGCTCACTTTCATCCTCATTAAGCAATGATAACAGCGTGGTTTTATTATCATGGTTATTACTATCTAATTCTTCATTTATCGCAGCAATACGTACATTACTGTCTTTGTGTTGCCATTTGTTTTTACTTTTGAACAGATTAAAAATCATGTGAGTCGTTTGTATCTTAATTAAGTTTTAAAGGATTGATTAGTGTTACAAATTACAAATTAGTAAAATGAGCAATATCGCTTTTTGGTGTTTCTTCACCAGGTTTAGCACACGCTATAATGGGCTTGTCTTTGGCTGCACTCGTAAACTGTTCTTTTAATTGTCGCTTATTTTTATGTACCATATTGCCATCACTGCCTATGGTTAACATTTCATCACTGTCTAAATGTCGGGCTTGATAAGCCATAATTAATTGTAATGCTGTATCGCGCTGAGCCTGATCTACAACAACGCCATCAGGCCATTTTCCTGTCTCTGCAGCGCATTTCAATCTTAAATACATTGCTTCGGGCATGTTTTCTATCGTGTTATCTAAATTCATGAGATCTCGCTATTTATTTCGTTTAAAGAAAAGTAATCGAATGCGAATAATTATATATAAAATAAAACCAATAACAGTGCTAGTCATGGCTAAATTATATTGCCAAGTGCCCTGCTCAATAGTATCCCAAAACATAAATAAAAAACCACCACAAAATAATAACATGGCAACAAATGAATAAGTCATCAAACGTTGAGCTTGATTGATACGACTAACATTATTTACATTGGCAATTTTATCGCGGTCCATGGCTTGTAATGACAAACCACAATGACTACATTTTTTTGTTTTATCTGATATTTTTTTCTTACAACGGGGACAATTAATTACAGCCATTAATAGTCTCTTTATTTACCTTAAAAATATATCGTCTATTCTACCTAACTTTAGATAATAAAAAACGCCCTGATGGGCGTTTTTTGAATTAATGCTCAATTCATTACTTCAATTGCTATAATATTGAGCTGAATTAAAAGATAAACTAGCTTTGCTCTGTTTTGCTCCGCTCAGGTGCGCTTTTATCCCATCTTTCTTCCCAGAACACTGCACCTTTAATCCCTAATTTTTTAGGGTTAAAAGTATAATTTTTTACACCGGCTTTTTGTTGTGCTTCATAATCGTCCAATGCTTTAATCGCAGGTTTTGACATAAAGAATATAATAATAATACCTATAATATTTAGCCATGCCATTAAACCAACGCCAATATCACCTAAGCCCCAAGCCACATTAGCAGCTTTTATTGTGCCGTAAAATGTTGCCGACATAATGACTACTTTCAACATAAACACCGCACCAGGAATGTTAAAGGTACGTTTAATATAGTAAATGTTATTTTCGGCAATAAAGTAGTACGCCAAGATGGTAGTGAAGGCAAAGAAAAACAATGCTAAAGCAACAAAAGGTTTACCGACTCCCGTAAAGACACTTTCAACAGCCATTTGGGTAAATTGTGGACCACTAGCAATCACATCACTGGCGATATTTTGCACGATAAAAACATCGCCAACACCGTGAACATTATAAGTACCGGTGATGATAATCATAAAAGCGGTCGCCGAACAAACAAATAAGGTATCAATATAAACTGAAAACGCTTGTACTAAACCTTGTTGTGCTGGATGGTCAACTTCGGCAGCCGCGGCGGCATGAGGGCCAGTCCCTTGTCCTGCTTCATTAGAATAAACACCCCGTTTTACGCCCCAACCAATAGCGGCACCAAAACCTGCCATAGGCGTGAAAGCATCACCAATAATCATCATAAAGGCTTCAGGCAATAAAGTGATATTTAAGCCTATAATAATTAACGAAATCAGAATATAAGCTAATGCCATGAATGGCACGATTACTTGAGTGAAATTAGCGATACGTTTAACACCACCAAAAATGATAAAACCTAGTAATAATACAATGCCTGTTGCAGTATAAAGTTTGGCATAACTAATCACACCAATGGCTGTTTCAATGCTACCACTGTTAGAGAATACCTGTTCTACTGCTGTACCTATGGTGTTTGATTGCACGGTAGGGAGTAATATACCGGTCGCAACAATCGTTGCAATAGCAAAAGTCCATGCGTACCATTTTTGTCCCATGGCTTTTTCAATATAATACGCAGGGCCACCATGGTATTTACCATCGTGTTCTTCTTTATATATTTGCGCATTAGCTGATTCAACATAAGCCGTTGCCGCACCAAAGAAAGCCACAACCCACATCCAAAAAACCGCACCTGGGCCACCAAAACCTATGGCTGCAGCAACGCCAGCAATGTTACCCGCACCAACACGACCTGATAGTGAAATAGCTAACGCTTGAAAAGATGAAATTCCTTGTTCAGAGCTTTTTCCTGACATTAGCAAACGCCACATTTCTGAAAACTGACGAACTTGAACAAAACGCGTTAACACAGTAAAAAACAAACCCGCCCCTAAACATAAATAGATCAGCGCGCTGCTCCAAATATACCCATTAATAGTATTGACTAGTTCTTGCACAAAAATTTCCTCTTTTATTTGATTATTATAATTTTAAATAACGTTAGTTTAAACTGTACAGTTCTAAAAGAAATACATGGTGTTGGCTGCTTTAGATGACTAGCGTAAGTCGTCTACCATGTGATAGACACCGGTTAAGAAATCACGACCAAGTAAGCTACTTCGAATATCAGACCACCCCATGCTGTAATCAGGCAGTAAATCATTATCTTTAAAAGGCATTTCTATCGTGTAAGCCAAACATTTAAACTGATTACCAACCCAATTAGTACCAACCGTTGGGTTAGCTTTACCTGGTTCGTCTTTATCATAACCTCGTTCGTCTTGAAATTCAGGGGTAAGTGATAATAAAATGGCTTTAAATTTATCTTCAAGCGCTTTATGCCGTTCATCATAGGCAACCACACCTTCACAACCCGCGACAAAATTGACCGGTAAAGCCTCATCTCCGTGGACATCTAGAAACATATCAATACCTGTTTCAAGCATTTTTTCACGTACTAGGTAAACTTCTGGGCTGCGTTCCATTGTTGGGTTTAACCATTCTCGGTTTAAATTTGTACCAACCGCATTCGTTCGAAGATGTCCACGAACACTCCCATCTGGGTTCATATTAGGGACAATATAAAATACAGCTTTGTTTAGTAAGGCACGAGCAACACCGTCATCATCATCAAGCAGGCGGTCTAAAAAGCCTTCTATAAACCATTCGGCCATAGTTTCACCGGGATGTTGGCGGGCAGTTAGCCAAATTGTACGTTTGCCATCACCTTCTTCACCAACTTTTAGTAAGCTTACATCTCGGCCATCAAGGGTTTGACCTAATACTTGTAATTGGCAATCTACATGCATTTGAGCATTATGTAATAAGTCTTGATGACGTTCATAACTATAAGGAGAAAAGTAGGCAAAATAAACAGAGTCATATTCTGGCGTTAAGGTAATCGTAAGTTTGTCACCGTCGAAGGTTGTTGGTACACGGAACCAGTGTTCACGGTCATATGAAGCAACGGCTTGATAATCTTCCCATCCTTCTACATAGGCAGCTTTGCCTGCATTAGTTAAATGAATAACATGCTCTTGACGAATTGAACTTTTCGCCGTATCAGTTTGTAATTTGAAATGGAACCATTGATAAAATTCAGATTGATTATCGTGTTTTATTTCTAGTTGGATGTTGCTAGCGTCGCTTGCATCGATAACACGAATATTGCCGCTATCAAAATTGTCTGATATTTGCATCGGTAGAGCCTTTCCGTTCTATACTCAAGTTTATCTAATTAACATACGTAATGCCCATTCCATTTAAAAATGCATGAGTCCTTCAGGCTTCTTGAAGCCAGCATAGTCAGCTAGAGCGAGTATCAATATACGTGTGGTGAATTTTCAGTATATGTTAAATAGTTGTTACAACAGTGTACACAAACAACATTAAGATCACTACACTAAAAAATAGCAATTACAAAGAGCGTAAATAAAGGCCAAGTTCAGAAGAATAGCCGATAGACTTTCCTATAATGGTGTTTTCTTCATTAATAACATAATAGCTTGGATAACTGGATATTGAAAAATGGTGCTTGATTGCTTCATTACCTAAGGCTATTGGAAATGTTAGCTTATGTTCCTGTGTAAACGCCATGACTTCATCAAGGCTGGTGTAGTCCATAGCTACTGCGACGACGTCAAGGTGTTCATTTTTCTCATATAATGCTTGTAAATTACTAATGCTCAGGTGACATATTTGACACCAAGGCGCAAAAAAATAAAGCACGGTGGTAGTGCCTTGTGAATTTAATGAAACCGTTTCCCCTTTTAAGGTGGGAACTTGGATAAAAGATTGGTTATTTGTGGTGGCTAATTGAACATCAGTAGACAACATACTCATTTCACGAAGAAAAGAAACTACTTGGAAAATAATAACAAAGAATAATATTTGAATACCAAGGCTGCGAAGTATGGCTAACAATGAATTGTCCTGTTCTGATAAAGTCTATGTACTTTAATAGACCCGATCATCATTAATTTATTACAAAGTAAATTTAATTTTTTCTTTATAGATATATTTTATATTGGTATGAGAAAAATATAAAGAGCGGTTTGAAAAGACAAACAGCTCTTTATTACTCTCCCATAATACATAACGCGTAACCCATTTGTTAGCTTATGTTCGTTACACCTTTCATATAGGGTTGTAACACAGTGGGTATATTAATACTGCCATTCGCTTGTTGATAATTTTCTAACACCGCAACTAGAGTACGCCCTACCGCTAAGCCAGAGCCATTTAGCGTATGGACTAATTCGGGTTTATTAGTTTCACTATTTCTAAAGCGTGCTTGCATACGGCGTGCTTGGAATGCCCCCATGTTCGAGCAAGATGAAATTTCACGATAAGTGTTTTGTGCTGGTAACCACACTTCTAAATCGAAGGTTTTAGTGGCACTAAAACCAACATCTCCACTGCAAAGCACCATAGTACGATAAGGTAATTCTAATTTTTCTAGAATGGCCTCTGCGTGACCGGTTAATTCATCAAGTGCCGTAAAAGAGTTTTCAGGTTTTACCAATTGCACCATTTCAACTTTGTCGAATTGATGTTGACGAATAAGACCTCTTATATCACGACCACCCGATCCCGCTTCACTACGAAAACACGGCGTATGAGCGGTCATTTTAATAGGCAACTCAGCTTCATCTACGATTTCATCACGGTAAATATTCGTTAATGGTACTTCAGAGGTAGGAATTAATGAGAAGTTTTTACCCGATAAGTCGGTATGAAATAAATCCTCACCAAACTTAGGTAATTGACCTGTGCCATATAGAGAAGCGGCATTGACCAAATAAGGCACATACATTTCTTGATAGCCATGCTCTTCGGTATGCACATCAAGCATAAACTGGGCTAAAGCACGGTGTAATTTAGCAATATTACCACGCATTACCGCAAAACGAGTACCGGCTAATTTAGCGCCACTTTCAAAGTCTAAGCCTTTACCAACACCAAAACCTAAATCAACATGATCTTTGACTTTAAAATCAAAAACTCTTGGTGTACCCCAGCGTTTAAGCTCTACATTGTCATCTTCATCAGCACCCGTTGGTACCGATTCATCAAGCAAGTTAGGCATAGCACTAGCAATATCATTTATTTTTGCTAACACTTCATCTTGTTCAGCTTTTGCCGCATCAAGTTCATCACCTAATTGGCTCACTGCAGCAAGTAATGGTGCAATATCTTCACCACGCGCTTTTGCTTGACCGATGGATTTTGAACGCGTGTTACGCTCATTTTGTAATTCTTGGGTTTTTACTTGAATCGCTTTACGCTGCTCTTCTAACGCAGTAATTGTTGCGGTATCAAGGGTAAAACCACGTTTTGCTAATTGTGTGGCGATATTATCTAAATCTGTTCTAAGTTGTTTTGCATCAAGCATAATTATTCACGTATTTATTTAATTTAAGTTCAAGTTGACACTTTTACATCAACTTATTTTTATACATTATTTTGTTAAAGCAGAAACCAAATACAACCCCAAGGCTGCAGCTGCTATACAAAGCGACACATTTAATAAAATATTAATAGCCGCTTTGGTTAAGTCTCCCTGTTGTATTAATAACAAGGAGTCTAATGAAAATGTTGAAAAGGTGGTAAATGCACCTAAAAAACCAATACCAAGTAATGTTCTATGGATATTAATATCTAAAATTTCGTGTTCTATTAGTTGGTATAATAACCCCATAACAAATGAGCCGGTGATATTAACCATCAATGTGGCAAAAGGAAACCCTTTTCCTAGCCAATTTAACACTAATTGATAAATATAAAAGCGTAAACTTGCGCCACATGCGCCTCCCAGTGCAACAAAAAGGTAAAGGGTGAAATTACTAATAGTACTAGTCATAGCGCTGCTCATTACTGTTTTTGTTTAATTGATTCAGATAATCTAATTTTTCTTTTAATTGTTTTTCTAAGCCGCGTTCACTAGGTTGATATAATCGATGATTCATATCACTTGCTCTAGCTAATGCTTCGGGTAAATAATTTTCACCTGCGGCAAAGGCATTTATTTCATCATGCGCATAACGATAACCCTCGCCATGACCCAATTTTTGAGTCAATTCACTCGTCGCATTTTTTAAATGCGCTGGTACATCTAAACTAGACGTTTGTTCGGCTAATCGTTTTGCTTGATTAAACGCGAGATAAACCGCATTACTCTTGGGTGCTAATGCCATATAAACGACAGCTTGTGCGATAGCACGTTCACCTTCACTTGGCCCCACTCTGTGAAAGGTATCCCAAGCGTTAATCGCTAATTGCATTGCCCGTGGGTCGGCATTACCAATATCTTCGCTAGCAATCGCCAATAAACGGCGCGCTACATATAATGCATCACCACCGCCAATTAAAATTCTTGCATACCAATATAAGGCAGCATCAGCGTCTGATCCCCGTACGGATTTATGAAAGGCACTAATTAAATCATAGAAGGCATCACCGCCTTTATCATAAAGCGCAATTTTACTACCCGCTACTTGTGCAATTAATTCAACCGTTATGGTTTTATTTGTATTGTTTGTATCACTTTCAACCGTAGAACTCTGTTGAGCCTGTTGACTATCAAGGCAGTTTTCTAATAAATTGAGTAAACGTCTGGCATCACCATCAGCGCGATTTAATAAACTTTGCTTAGCCTCTTTATCTACAGTAACAAGCGTTTGCTGTTCTGCTTTAATTAACACTAATGCTCTATTGAGTACTTGTGTTAATTCTTCATGGCTCAATTTTTTTAAGGTGTAAACACGAGTACGAGAGAGTATTGCCTGATTTAATTCAAACGCAGGATTTTCTGTGGTTGCGCCAATAAAAATAATGGTGCCGTCTTCAATAAAAGGTAAAAAGGCATCTTGTTGCGACTTATTAAAGCGGTGAACTTCGTCAACAAAGAGTACGGTGCGACTATAGTCATTTTGACTCGCCCCCTGCTTTCTAATTTTAGCTTGTTCAATGGCTTCGCGAATATCTTTAATGCCCGATGTGACCGCAGACAGTCTAACCACTTGCGCTTTCGCATGAGTTGCTATAATTTCAGCGAGGGTTGTTTTACCGGTGCCAGGCGGCCCCCAAAAAATAAGCGAATGGCATAGGCCCTGTTCTATGGCTAGTTTAAGTGGTGAGTTATCGCCAAGGATATGTTGTTGGCCAACATAGTCAGCCAGCATTTTCGGGCGAATTTTCGCTGCAAGAGGCGCAGCAAGTTGAGTGGTTTTTTTACCGGTAAGGTTTGCACTGTCTTGTTCTGAAGTAAATAAGCTAGTTTGTTGCTGTTGGTTATTCACAAAAGTTCCTAGTTAGCGCGTTGGTCATCTATTTGTACACCTTCTGGTACAGAGAAGTGAAACAAACTACTTTCGGGTATATTTTGAGCATCAAAATTTGATAATCTAATATGGCTTATCTGTCCTGTGGCATCAAGAAATGACAACTGACTGAGTTCACTACCTTTTATCTTTGGATTTTTAGCTGAAAAAATTAAGGTTAAACTTTTAATTTGGCTATTGGGATCTTTAGCGACGATAACAAAACGTTTATCTTGTTGACTTACCTTATTGAGACTAGCCTTTTCCTCGTTAACCGTATATTGCTGCCATAACGATTCATCTTTACTCGTGAGTAATAATATAGGTGTTCTGGCAATCGCCGCGGACAAAGAATAAACACTGACTTGTTCAATCCATGGATTATAGAACCACACATCACGGCCGTCAGAAACAATTGCCAGTTCATCTGGCTCTAATGTATGCCAATTGGCTAAATTGGGCTTACTGATAGCCAATTTCCCTGAACTTTTTTCGAGTAACTCACCGGTGTCACTAACCACTTCTTGTGTAAAGTTAGCACTAAAAAATTTTACATGAGCAAGTTTTGCCCTCAAGTGCTTTTTACTTGCTTCAAACTTTGTTGGAGAACTTTCCTGTGATGCAGCTATTACAGGCATGACAGAGCTAGTGACAATATTTAGGGCAATGACGAGAGTGGCGTTAACAATAAACGTTTTATTCATAGTATTAATCTTTAATTGGTGGTGGCGCTAATACTTCACGTGCGCCATTGTGGCCAGCAGTTGACACGACGCCCTGAATTTCCATTTGTTCGACTATACGAGCTGAGCGGTTGTAGCCAATTCTAAATTGTCTTTGCACACTTGATATAGAGACACGTCGTTTTTCAGTGACAAATTTTACAGCATCATCATAAAGCACATCTAACTCTTCGGCTTCACTTTCTTCGCTCTGTTCGCCGGGAAGCAACATATCTGGATCATTACTCCCCGCTAAAATTTCTTCTATGTAATTTGGCCCACCACGAGATTTCCAATCTTTAACAACCGCATGGACTTCATGATCGTCAATAAAAGCACCATGGACGCGTGTTGGTACACCAGTACCTGGCGGTAAATAAAGCATATCCCCCATGCCTAATAATTGTTCAGCTCCTTGCTGATCTAAAATAGTGCGAGAGTTTAAACCAGAAGACACTTGAAACGCCATACGAGTTGGGATATTGGCTTTAATTAAACCGGTAATAACATCAACTGATGGACGTTGCGTCGCTAAAATTAAGTGAATACCTGCCGCACGTGCCTTTTGTGCAATACGGGCAATTAATTCTTCTACTTTTTTACCGACAATCATCATCATATCGGCGAATTCATCAACAATAACAACAATACTCGGCAGTTTTTCTAATAGGGGTGGCGTTTGATCTAAGCCATCACTAGGTTGCCATATAGGGTCAATCAGTGGCTCGCCTTCGGCAATAGCGGTCAATACTTTTTTGTTATAACCTTTTAAGTTACGTACACCCAGTGCCGACATTAATTTATAACGACGTTCCATTTCACCTACACACCAACGCAGCGCGTTAGCCGCATCTTTCATATCGGTAACCACCTCTGTTAACAAATGCGGTATACCTTCATAAACACTAAGTTCAAGCATTTTAGGATCAATCATGATCAGACGTACGTCTTCTGGTGTTGATTTATATAACAAGCTAACAATCATGGTATTAACACCCACTGATTTACCTGAGCCTGTAGTACCGGCCACCAATAAATGTGGCATTTTTGCTAAATCAACCACAACTGGCTCACCGGCAATATCTTTACCTAACACCATCGCTAAAGGTGAACTTGATTCTTCAAAAGCGGTGCATGATATAACTTCACTTAAATGAACTATTTCACGATGTTTATTCGGCAATTCTAAACCAATAACTGATTTTCCTGGAATAACCTCAACCACACGTACACTGATTGCCGATAAGGCGCGGGCTAAATCTTTTGACAAGGCACTAATTTTACTTACTTTCATGCCCGGTGCTAAATCAAGTTCAAAACGGGTAATAACAGGGCCAGGATATACAGCAACCACTTCGGCTTGTACTTTAAAATCTAATAGAATCGTTTCAACTAAACGACTCACCTGCTCTAGCTCTTCTCTGTTAATGGGGTTTTTTGCTTTGTCAGGGCGATCAAGTAAGTCAATTGAAGGCATACCTGAGAATTGTTCTTCTGTTGAAGGGACTAAATTGACTTGATTGGCATCACTACTGTTAACCAGTTCACCTGTAGGTTTTTTAGTGACTACGGCGTTATCATCGGCAACGACAACTTTTTCAATATCCGCAAAAGCAGCCGATATTTCATTATCATTAACATATTCTTGTACGTTTATTTCAAGGGGGCCATCCATTAAATCATTGATATCGATAAAGTGCTCTGGCGTGTCATCTTCTTTTTCAGTCGTTGATGCCAGAAAAGGAATAGCTAACTTTTTCTTTTTGGGTGTGGTTACGGGTATATCTTCAGGTTTAATTTGAATATTGGCTTCTTCATCTATACCTTTACTGTCTGATTTATCAGTATCAGTTAAGGGGGAGTCACCTACACCAAATTTATCTTTTATATAACCCGGTATATGCTGTAAGAATAATACACTTGCTATGGTATAACGACCTACGTTATCAATAAAATTAAGCCATGAGAAACCGGTTAATAACACAAACCCTGCACAACTAAACATGACAAAAACTAAGGTGCTACCCACAAATGAAAAATAAGGTAGCAACGTTTCACTTAATACATCCCCTAAAATACCACCCGCGGAAAAATAAAACAGATCATCAAAGTTCATACTGGCTAATGACGTAATGCCTAAGTAGAACATCAAAAAACCAATCAGTTTCAAGGCCAGTGTTAAGTAATCTAACTGCATTAACTGATGAAACTTTTGAAATAATAACCAGCCAACGATAGCAACAATAAAAGGTAGGCTATAGGCGATAAAACCAAATAAATTTAATAATAAATCTGACAGATACGCCCCTACAGAGCCACCTAGATTTCTAATGGGTGTTTGATAGCCTGTTTGTGCCCAACCAGGATCAGCGGGATCAAAGCTAAACAATGCCAACATGATAAACATGGCAAAGACACTAAAAAATAACAAGCCGGTTTCAAGTAAACGTTGTACACCCGTAAGTTGAGTGTTTTTGGTATTGGCGTTATTTACTTCACCGAGGTCTTGTTCGGTATTTTTAACTAATTCTGAAGACAATTAAGGTACCATGAAAAGCTGGGTTTAGTGATATAGGCTTATATTACCTCATGATGCTGAATTCAGCGAGAATTAAAATGCTTATAATCAAGGTATTGCTTGAATACATGAGTATATACTCATTTATTCAACGTGCACTCTGAATGGAACATTTTGAGTAATGTTAGACATCAATATAAAACAAAAATTTATCGTTTGATTGGTAACATATTGCAGGATTTAATTTCATCCATCACTACATAGGTTCTACTTTCACTTACTGCTGGTAACCTTAGTAAGGTGTCTCCTAATAGTTGCCTATACGCAAGCATATCTTTCACGCGTGTCTTTAACAAAAAATCAAAATCACCTGAAACCAAGTGACATTCTTGAATAACATCAAGTTCATGTACCGCTGCGGCAAAATCATCAAACACATCGGGGCTAGTCTTCGTTAAGGTGATCTCTACAAATATTAATAAAGCGAGATCTAATTTTGCCGAATTAAGAATAGCTTGGTAGCCCGTTATATATTTCTCTTTTTCTAACCGTTTAACACGTTCTAAGCAAGGTGTAGGGCTTAAGCCAACACGTTTTGATAGCTCAACATTAGAAAGCCGACCATCTTTTTGTAATTCAACAAGAATATTTTTATCAATACGATCTATTTTTTTATTCATTACTTTTCTTTTTTATTTTTTTTACTATATATAACGCTAAAAAAGCTCCCGGTATCAGTATTATATATCGTAAAGAATGAGAATACGACAGGTTGGTCTGGTTAATTAGCATTATACTAGTTGCATATAAACAAGAAGCTTATCTATAAGCGACGATAACAAGTGTAACAAAAAAGAGAATATTATGATTATTGGTGTACCTAAAGAAATTAAAAACCATGAATACCGTATCGGTTTAACACCGGCTGGTGTAAAAGAATTAGTCGTCAATGGTCATAACGTGATTGTTGAGCATAATGGCGGTGCATCCATTGGCTTTGATAATGATCAATATATTACCGCCGGTGCAAAAATTATTAATAGTGCGGCTGAGATATTTGCAACGGCTGAGATGATTATCAAGGTTAAAGAACCACAACCCGTTGAATGCAAAATGCTTCGCGCCGGACAAATATTATTTACTTACTTACACTTGGCACCAGATCCACAACAAACAGAATTATTAGTTGCTTCAGGCGCAACTTGTATTGCTTATGAAACGGTTACCGCTGCAGAAGGTGGTCTACCTTTATTAGCGCCTATGTCAGAAGTGGCTGGTCGTATGTCGATTCAAGCTGGTGCCCACGCTTTAGAAAAAGCACAAGGCGGTTTAGGTGCTTTGTTAGGTGGCGTACCCGGTGTTGCCCCCGCTAAGGTATTAATTGTTGGTGGCGGTGTTGTTGGAACTCAAGCTGCACGCATGGCCGTTGGCATGGGCGCTGATGTCACTATTCTTGATCGCTCTTTACCTCGTTTACGTCAGTTAGACACTGAATTTGACGGCCGTTTAAAAACAGTCTATTCAACTGCTGATGCAATGGATCAACTAATTGTAGAAGCGGATTTAGTCATTGGCGCTGTCTTAATTCCTGGTGCAGCCGCACCTAAATTAGTTACAAAAGCACATATCAAAATGATGAAAAAAGGGGCGGTTGTTGTTGATGTTGCTATTGATCAAGGTGGCTGTTTTGAAACATCAAAAGCCACCACACATCAAGATCCTACTTATGTTGTTGGTGATGTTGTTCATTATTGTGTAGCTAACATGCCTGGAGGTGTTGCTCGTACTTCAACAATGGCACTTACAAACGCAACAATGCCTTTTGCAGTAACTCTTGCAAACAAAGGCGCAAAACAAGCATTACTTGATGATGAGCACTTATTAGCAGGATTAAATGTTCTAGGTGGTAAAATCACTTATAAACCCGTTGCTGACGTTTTAGGTTATGAATACCTGGCACCTGAAGAAGCTGCGGCAAGTCTATCATATTAATTTAGCGATTAATTTCGCGGTTATAACCGCGTTAGAATAAATTAAAAAGAGTGCAAATTTATCCTTTGCCCTCTTTTTTATACCCCTTTTAACTAATATATCCTTAAAGCAACTGTACACCCTTGATAGAACCCCTTATCATCCCAATCATTAAAACTATATAAACTATTTGTTAAAAATAAACTCCGGAGAACTCATTCATGAGCGACGTTAGACATTGTCCACTACTTATTTTAGGCTCAGGCCCAGCTGGTTATACTGCCGCAGTCTATGCTGCCCGTGCTAACCTTAAACCAGTAATGATTACAGGTATGCAGCAAGGTGGTCAGTTAACCACGACAACAGAAGTAGAAAACTGGCCAGGTGATGCTGATGATTTAACCGGTCCGGCGTTAATGGATCGTATGCAAAAACATGCTGAAAAATTTGATACTGAAATTATTTTTGATCACATCAATAAAGTCGATTTTTCTAAACGCCCTTATACATTAACCGGCGACAACGGCACGTTTACCTGTGATGCGTTGATTATTTGTACTGGTGCATCAGCACAATATTTAGGTTTACCTTCTGAAGAAGCGTTTATGGGGCGTGGTGTTTCCGCTTGTGCGACGTGTGATGGATTCTTTTACAAAAATCAAAAAGTTGCTGTTGTTGGTGGGGGTAATACTGCAGTTGAAGAAGCCCTTTATTTATCAAATATTGCTAGTGAAGTTCATTTAATTCATCGTCGTGATACTTTTCGCTCTGAAAAAATATTAATTGATCGTTTAAATGAAAAAGTTAAAAACGGCAATATCATCCTTCATACAGATCGTACTTTAGATGAAGTACTGGGCGATAACATGGGTGTGACAGGGTTACGCTTAAAAGACACTAAATCAGATACAACGGAAGAACTTGCTGTTGCTGGTGTATTTATCGCTATTGGTCACAAACCTAATACCGATATTTTCAACGATCAACTTGCCATGAAAAATGGCTACTTAACGATTCAAAGTGGTACTCAAGGTAACGCAACTCAAACCAGTGTTGAAGGTATATTTGCCGCCGGTGATGTTGCTGATCATATCTATCGTCAAGCAATCACGTCAGCTGGCGCCGGTTGCATGGCAGCACTAGACGCTGAACGCTTCCTCGACGCCCAATAGCACGTTGAAAAGGCTTATTAGTCGTGACCATTTAAAAACACGAATTTAAGCCTTTTGATTCTAGCTAACATGATTATTTCTGAATAATATGAGCCTCTATCAACTCACTGTAAAAGATTTGGCTTTTCCTCCTGTAGAATATGCCCTCACTGAGCCAAACGGTTTATTAGCTGTTGGTGGTGATTTACAGCCAAAACGATTAATTAGTGCCTATAGCCAAGGTATCTTTCCGTGGTTTAGCGAAAATGATCCGCTGCTGTGGTGGTCACCTAACCCAAGAGCGATTATTCATGTTGACGATTTACGTATTAATCGTACGTTGCGAAAAGCATTAAAAAAATATCCTTATAAAATCACGTTAAATACCGCCTTTGAGCAAGTGATAGCATTGTGTGCAGATGCCCCCTTTCGAGATGATGGCACATGGATTTCACCTGACATGCAAAAGGCTTATGTCAATTTGCATCAATTGGGCTTTGCACATTCTATTGAAATTTGGCAAACAAATTCTGATCAGAAACCTGAGTTAGTGGGTGGTTTATATGGTGTCGCCATTAATGGTTTCTTCTCTGGTGAGTCAATGTTCTATACTTCACCTAATGCCTCTAAATTTGCATTGGTTGCTTTAGTTGAGCTGCTTAAAACGATTGATATTGATTTTATTGACTGCCAATTGCTTAATGATTTTTTAGCTGATATGGGCGCGACAGAAATATCACGAGAAAACTTTATAGCGCTCAAAAGAATGGCTATAAATAAAAAGGTCTCTGCTGATTTTTGGCAACCACGTGAGTTATCCGTTAATTAACACGCTATTAATATAATAGAAGTAGCCATATGAATGATAGTAGTTTTAAAGTAGGTATAACCAAAACCTTTCCGTGTAGTTACTTACCTGATGAAGAAGAACGTTTATTAATTGCCGTTGATGAACGCCTGCAAAATAAACATAGTTATAGCATATTAATGACTGAAGGCTTTCGTCGTAGTGGTGAACAATCTTATCGGCCTTACTGTGAAAACTGTGATGCTTGCCAATCGATTCGTGTATTAATTAATGATTTTAGTCCTTCTAAAAGCCAAAAACGCGCATTAAAACGTAATACTATTTTCACCATCAAGCACTCAACGCAAATTAAAGAGTATTATTATCCGCTCTATGAAACTTATATTAATACCTTCCATCAAGATGGCAGTATGTATCCAGCAAACATTGAGCAATTTCAAAGTTTTCTCAGTAGTCAGTTAACCACGCAACTATTTATTGAAACATGGGTTATTGTTGATGGCGTGGAACAACTGATATGTGTTGCAGTGACTGATATGCTGACTAATGGTTTGTCTGCTGTTTATACTTTTTACCATCCTAATTTTAAACGGTATGGTCTAGGACGTTTTTCTATCCTTACGCAAATTGATTTATGCCGACAATTGAAGTTACCTTATTTATATTTAGGGTATCAAATTGATGCTTGTCAAAAAATGAATTATAAAAATAGTTACTATCCACACGAACGATTTATCAACCTAGAATGGCAGTTAGTTGAAGGAAAGTGTTCCACAGGCTAAAAAATCAACGACTATGGTAAATAAACAGGTACAAAGCTTTACTTTGGCCGTGCAATTAGGCATCATTCGCGCAGCTTTTTTTATCAGTCAAACGTTCTAATAATTTAAATAGATACTTTGGCTTATTTGCACAACATATAGAGGTTTAGCGCCCCATGGCGAAAGAAGAAAATATTGAAATGCAAGGTACAGTGCAAGATACTTTACCTAACACTATGTTCCGAGTTGAATTAGAGAATGGCCACGTTGTGACTGCTCATATTTCTGGTAAAATGCGTAAAAACTACATTCGTATTTTGACTGGCGATAAAGTAACAGTTGAACTAACACCCTATGATTTATCTAAAGGTCGCATTACTTTCCGTGCAAGATAACTTCTATAGTTAGTGTAGATAAACACCTATATAGTTGATGATAAAAATATATAAACCAGTCCTTTAACAAGTACTGGTTTTTTTGTTCCTCTATAAACGTGTCGATTATTCGGTACATACCCAAGTCACTTTAAGCAATATTTTGCCTAACTAGCTTTCTAATATATGCTTAATTAAACACCTTGCAGTAGCTTGGCTATATCTATTATAGGCAACGCATCTACCTTGTTTTTTCACTTTAGTCTAATGTGACATTACTTAAAAGAAGTGATCAGTTTTTTATCAAATTTTTCCACACTAATCGTTAAGTTGTTGTTAGTAATTGTTTCTTGTAAGTCAGCTAGGTCTTTATTTACCTTACTGATAGTCAACGTATTATCATCAAGTTGATACACTTGTTGTTGGCTTTGGTAGTAAAAAGTTAAAATAATCAATGCATCTTGTTCTAAATTTTTGGCTGCTTTTTTAACTTTTTTTACTTTACGGTAAATTAAGTTTTGTAGTTGTTTTATTTGCCACACATAATAAATTTCTTTAAAGAAATTTGACATTTTTAAGGTATGTAGAACAGCCATACAAGCCAATAATGATAATACAGCGCCCAATAAGTTATATCTAAAATTATTGACCCCTTCTTGTTCAAAGCTGAGGATCAATAGTTGTCCAAAAAGCAACGCTAACACTAATAATGTTGCAATAAAGCCAACGATAACGATGTTTAAGTTTTTTCTATAACGCGCTTTGTCTATATTCATTAATTGCATTGAGGTTTTATTTCCTAAAAAGTATGTTAACTCTGTTTACTTAACTCTGTGTGGTTAGTATATCAAGTTTTGTTAAACTTGAGCTTGATTTAGAATGATTAGATCCAAAAAAATTCAACCTGTTATTAACTTATGGTATAGATCTGGCGTAGGTTTGAGGTGATAATAAATTACATATCATTGATATCACCCTACTGTCTTTAAACCCGAATAACGTTTTACAGCACTAATAACCCCTTGTTGCCAAGTTTGCTTACTGCTCGCAATCGTCAGTTGTGTTTTTGCCCGAGTAATGCCGGTATAAAGTAATTCGCGCGATAGCAGTAAATTATTACTTTGTTTGGGTAATAACATGGCGACATGCGCAAACTCACTGCCCTGCGTTTTATGGATGGTCATCGCATACACGCTGTCATATTTTGGTAATCTTGATGGCAATAGCGTTTTATAATGTGTTTCGCCATCGGCTGTTTTGGGCTGTTCAAAAAACGCCATTAGGTGATTACTATCGAGACTAGCGTTGTCACTAGCATTCGTACTAGTATTGCTATTCGCATGCCATAGTAAACCAATATCACCATTAAAAAGTCCAAGGCGATAATCATTTTCACTGATCATAATAGGCATGCCATGGTAGTTTTGGTGAGATTGTCCCCAAGGTTGATACGTATTAACTGCTAATTGCTCTTTTACCCATTGATTAATTGCATCAACACCAAATTCGCCTTGGCGAGTAACACAGAGAATACGAAATTTAGCAAATAAAGCAAATGCATCGTCAAGGCTGTCGCAACGGCTAATACCTTGATAATATTCTTTTATTAACGATGATAGCCAATCGTGTAAATCCCCCTCAACTAAGGCTAACTGATTTTTATTTTTTTCATTAGCGGCCTGTAACAACTGCCAACTTTGTGTATGTTCACCTTTGATAACATGAGCAGCCAATCTGCCAATTCCCCCTTCACTATCAAAACGGCGACTGGTGATTAAACAGCTAAGGTGATCACTATAAGTGTCTGTTTGCTTGAATGCATGATTGAGTTGTTGTACATCTAATTGACATACTTGGGCTAAATAATTGGCATTAGCTGGGCTGTAACCAGAATGAGGTCTAGGGGCAATATCGGCTAAAACACTCCCTACAGCAACAGAGGGTAATTGATCGGCATCACCGAGCAAGATGATTTTTGTCTCTTTTTTTAAGGCCCTAAATAGTCGTGTCATCATAGGTAAATCAACCATAGAGACTTCGTCTATTAATAAAACATCACAGCTAAGGTGATTATTTTGATCGTGCCTAAAGTTTGGGCTGTTAGGAATAACACCGAGTACACGGTGAATGGTTTTCGCCTCTGTTGGTATCGCGGCTAAAACATCCCCATTAATTAATGCTTTAAAGCCCGTAATCGCACTGATAATGGACTCAGATAAACGTTGTGCCGCTTTACCGGTTGGTGCTACCAAGGCTATTTCTAGGGCTGGGTTATGACTTAGTTCGTTAGTGGCCGTGTTAGTGTTTAGCATAACTAAAGCGGCCAATAACTTGGTTACGGTGTAAGTTTTACCCGTACCGGGGCCACCCACAATAACGGTAAAGTTTTTATTCATCGCATTGGCAACCGCAATCTGTTGCCAATCAATTTCTTGTGCTTGCTCGTTTACTAATGGAAATAGTTGTTGAAGGACACGGCTTATATTTTCTGCTGATGTGGGTAATCGTTGTGTTAACCGTGATTTAATATCGTTTGCCAACGTTTGTTCAAATTGATAGTAACGACGCATATAAACACGGTTATTTTCAAATACGATGGGGTGCTGTGCATCCGCGCTAATATTAAGTACTGTTAGACAATTGAATAATGTGTCTTTATCGGGAAACATAAAACCTTGATGACTACATTGCCCTTGATCGTCAACAGCGACAGCCCAATGTTGCTGCGCAAGTTCAGTTAACGGTAAACACGTATGACCTGCTCGTAAACTAGCACTGAGTGCGAAAAACACATGGGTAAGGATTTGCTCTTGCGTGATCGATAGTTTGATTGAAGGTTTGGTTAAAATTTCGGTCGACTCTTTTAATGCGGTGAGCATTTCTTTTGCAAAAAAATAATCAATGGCTTCAATATCAACTAACTGCTGTTGTGCTTGAAAAAAACTGTTGTAAACGTGCACGATTATGTTTCCTCCCTAGTCGATTCATTATGGCTTGCGGAGCCTTTGTCTAAAGACTTCTTATCTAGCTCTTCACCTACATTTTTACCTAGGAAGAGGCAATCTAATGCGGTTAATTCATTAATCATGATTTTTCGAAAATAAACACCTGCACCACGGTATTTTTTATCATGGGTCATACCACGCAAATACAGATAATAAATACCGCCAAAATGTTGTTCGGCATTATAGTTAGTCACGTTCTGCTGTAAATAGCGATGTAACGCTAAGCTATAGATAAGGTACTGTAAGTCGTAATAATTTTTTTCAATATGGTTACGTAAAGCATGATGATTATAATCAAAATAATCGTCACCTAAATGGCTAGACTTATAATCACAAACATAATATTTACCATTTTTTTCAAAGACTAAATCAATAAAACCATGCATCATGCCTTTTAATGATTGATAGCTTGGTAATCTAACGTGATTCACATCATAAATTTTATTTGGGTCAACCAATGCAGACTTTCGGTGATCGGTTAGCAATTTAGCTAGCGCACTAATACTCGCCTCTTCCATTGGAAAATAAAATTCACTCTCACGTAGTGTTTGGTTCATTGGAATATCAGCCAAACAAAAGTGATCATCACAAGATGTCCCTGTTTCAATCTCCTTTGTCAGTACTATGGGTTCAGAAATCATTAGCTCTGAAATAAGCGGTGTTGCGACTATTTCATCAAGCCACACAACAAGATCGTCTTCAGTAAAACCCGCTGTTAATTCGCCATACGTAACCAACGGCCACTTGATACTTTCGTGCCAATTACTTGTTGTTTCATGCGAATGAACAAAGTCACTATGCTCTAAAATGTCATGGAGTAAATTACCAGTGTGCGCACCTTTTGCCAGTTGAAAGCGTAAGAGTAGTTTATTGTACATTGGCCTTGTATCAACAGTCGCTAACAGCTCAGTGTCTCTATCTGGTTTTGATACTCCACCGTGTCGTAAGTTTCTACTTAACGCTGAAAATGAACTAAGCCACCAATCACGTTCTATCTTGCCATGAAACTGACTTACCTCGAGTAGTAATGACCCCGTTAAATCAAGATTGTTCTGCTGATATACATCACTATCAATTGCGTCAAATGAAACTTGTTTTACCTCTATTGATTCCGGTGATTTCGCCATTAATTGTTGTAAGTTTTGTACTATATCTTGCTCTGCTTGCCACTGCAGCGTTTTGCCAAGTGGCGATAAGGCATATTTATCAAATGGTGTGGTAAACACATAACACCGGCTTTCTGCTCGTGTTATCGCTACATACAACAAACGAATGGTTTCGGCATAAGCTTCATTAGCCATGGCCGCTTTCGCTTGTTCATCGCCATCTAAACTTAAGCACAATTGACCTTGTTCATTGTGATATTCGATATAGCTTACCGATTTATTACCAAATTTAAGTGGGTCTTTATGACGCGTCGCAAACGGAATAAAGACAATGGGATATTCCAATCCTTTCGCGCCATGTTGCGTTACTATCCGAATTAAATCACCGTCACTTTCAAGGCGTTGTTCTGCTTCTAGTTCACTATTGGCGGCCTTACTATCTAATCTGCACTGTTGTTCAAACCAATAAAGCAGTTCTTGCGGCTGTAGGAACTTTTGGCTTGCTGATTGTAAAATTTCAAATAAATGCAATAAGTTAGTTAATGCTCTATCTTTATCCGCTAATACAATTTTAAAGTGCTGATGCATTAGGTTTATCGCCATCGCAATAAAACCTTGTCGTTGCCATTGCGTTCTATAATCAAAAAAGCTAAATTTTAGCGTTTGATAAGCCATTTCATCTTGCGTAAGCTGATACAACGTTGGGGCGTCAAAGCCCAATAAACCACTGGCCAATGCATTTACATAAACTCGTTCATCTTCAGGCGTTAATATTCCCTTCAATACACTGATCAGTTGCTTGGCTTGTTCACTGTGAAATAAGTTTGCTCGATCAGATAAAAACACGCTGGCCAAGTTAGCCGCTAACAATGCTTGTTTGATATCAGCAGCTTCGCGTCCATCACGCACTAAAATAGCTATATCTTGCGGCTTAATGTCTTCATCTGTTAATAAGTGGACTATTTCATTACCGCACCATGTTGCCATTAAGGGTCTAACTGACTGTTTGGTATCATCCTCTTCACTAGAAAAATGAATAAATTGTAGCGCTTTAGATTGCTTAGTCGACTGGTTATCCGGCTCGTTACTCGGTTGACCGTCTTTTTTACCTGCATGTACAGATTGATAAGGAATACCGTAACCAAACACCTGATTATTACCATCCCCCAAAAATACCTGGTTATAAGCATTAACCATATCAGGGCTTGATCGCCAGTTAGTGTCCATAAGCCAGTGATAATCACAGTCATTACGAGCACTTAAATAAGCAAAAATATCACCACCACGAAAACCATAAATAGCTTGTTTAGGATCGCCAATAAGATAAAGCGCCGAATCAACCTTTTGATCTTGAGACTTTTCACCTTGAATTTTTTTAATAGGCTCTTGGTAGTAAATACCTTGCAAAATTGCAAATTGCTGGGGATCCGTATCTTGAAATTCATCAACAAGGGCAACGGGGTATTGCGCCAATAACGTTTGTGCTAACCGACTATCTTCTTCACTTTTTAAACAATAGGCTAGCGTATTTATTAAATCATCAAAGTCGAGTAAGTTATGTTGCTCTTTCGCTTGTTGAACCTGCTGGCGTATTTGATAAATAGCCGTACGAACTATCTGATAAGCTTTGGCTTTATTGATATTTTCAGCTAATTTTTTAACGTCGTCTTTAATTTGTTTACTGCTTTGTAATACTTGCGCGAGTGCGGCTTTAAATGCCTTAGGATGTCGTCCAGCGTGGAGTAAGTAATCTGGCATGGGTTGCTGTATTACAGCGAGTAATGCTTGTTCATTGTCACACGCACTTAACTGCGCCAACCAAGTTTGTAACTTAACTAACTCGGCCGCCCTCTTTTCTTGTTCGTCATCTTTTTTGTGTGCTACTAAGCCTTCGTTAAGCAAACTTATATTGTCAATAAGAGCACTGTTAGCTTGCTTAGCTAATTGAGTAAACTTATTAACCAAGTCTTGAACATCAAGTATAGACAACTCAGTTCTATGTGAAATAGCCTTGGCAAAATTACTAACAAAAGCCGTTGGCGTTGCCCAAAATTGAGCAACTAACGTAAAGGCATCACAGTTTTGTTTAGCCAGTTGTCGATACCAATCTTGGCACGCTTCTAAAATCAAATCATTGCTATTGGTGGACATGCTTGCATTAAAGGGCAAGCCACTAGCAAAAGCATGTTGTGTCAATGCCCGTTGGCAAAAGCCGTGAATGGTAAAAATCGCAGCTTCATCTAAAAATAATAAGGCTCGTTTTAGCAGAAACTGAATTTTATCGCTATTTACACGCTCACTGATGGCTTGAAAATAGGGATCTTTATCACATAAATTTTGCCAGTTAGTTAACGCGTCACGGATACCCGCATCTATTCTTCCACGTAGCTCTTGTGTGGCATCTTTGGTAAACGTCATTAGTAAAATTTCTTCTACTGTTAACTCTCGCTCTAGTATTAATCGCAAATAAATACGGGTGATATTATAGGTTTTACCAGTACCGGCACTGGCTTCAATTAAATGTCGTCCTGTTAAAGGGATAGTCGCTGCGTCTAAGTTTTTCATATTCATATTGGTAGACATTAGCGACTGGTTCCTTTCGTTGTTTTTACCGTATTGGCACTGGCTTTTGACACCTTTTCCTTTACAACTTTTTCCTTCAAAACACGGCGATACAATCCTTGATAAACAGATTCAATTTGCGGCAATAAGGTGTCAACGTCTGGACATTGCTGCCAAAAGTAATGAATATAAGTATCTTTACCAAAACCGGGCAAAGCCCCTACAGGCCCCTCTTTTCCTTGCCAAAACTCATCGAAACGCTCTTGCGTTATCTCAATTCGTTTGCCTAGTGATTCTTTAAACACTTGAGCGGCTAAGTCACCATTTAACATTAACGCTTGTTTTTGACCTTGGGCATAAACGCTCAATAGCATAGTTAACTCAGCCTTTGCCTCTTCAGCCCCTTCATTGCTAATAAAATATTGCTCAACTTTTTGGCCCTTAGTATTAAAGTAAAAACCACGAGTTTGCTCTACCTGGCTTAGGTGATTAAGTGTATTAAGCGAGCTAGTACTATCATTGATTGTCGCACTATTTTGTTGTTGCCACACTTGCACAATTAAGTGATGTAAATACAAGGTAAATAAATCTTTAGGTTTGGCAGTCGAACTACGATAAAAAACCAGTTGTGTACCCGCATGGCTAATTTTAACGGGTAACTGTGCGGTAAGCGTTAGGGTTTGTTCTGATGAATTACCCGTAATTGTGCTATCGGCTATATTGGTATAGCTAAGCATTATTTGACAATCAACTAACTCAGGATTATCACAACCTTGGCTGATAATCTCTTGTGCAAGTTGGCTACTCGCATCAAGTGCCTCATCAAAATGTGCTGGGGTACTAGGTAAGTCTGGAAATTTACCCGATAAAGATGCAGTATTAATGACTTGTTCGATTGTCATGCTATTTTTAGACACGAGACTGGCGGCAAGTAAGTCTTGTTTTAGTAAATAATTATCTAGGTGATCCGCCGTAAAGGGTTCGACATCATTAAGGCTGACCTCTTTACTATCTAAATACAAATTAAGTACTTTCTGAGCAAAAACTTTACTTGGATGCTGGAAAAAACGAATGACTTCAGCCGCACTTAACGTGTTTACATTATCCGCTATATCGCACGCGTCAACCAACAATGAAGTTTGTGTTGTTTCAATTTTCTCATGTTGACCTAACCTTAACCAGTTAGCATCAAAGCTAGGCTTAAAACCTAATTCAGTGTCTCTAACGGTGTAGTTATCTTCACTGTAAGGCTGCATTGGCATTTGCTGAACATGAGAGTTTTCTTGCGTGAACTGCCAACCATAACCTTGCGCCAGATAGTCCATTAATTCTTTTAGCACTAATGACGGTTGTTTTTCATTATTATTTCTAATATTTCGTCCCTGATAGCTTAAATATAAAGCTTCTCTGGCTGAAATAAGCGCTTCTAAAAACAAATACCGGTCATCACCGCGACGAGATCTATCACCCAAGACAGCTATACTTTGTGCTATCAAGTCAAAACCTAATGCAGGACGCTGTCTGGGAAACTCACCATCATTTAACCCTAATACCGCGATTACTTTAAACGGGATGCTACGCATAGGTAGCATAGAACAAAAAGTAACTTGCCCAACCATAAATTGTTTACTGGCATCGCCTTGACTAAAATGATTATTAAGAAAATCTACAATGATAGCTAATTCAATCTCTTCATCAAAGTGTGCATGTTCACAATATTCCACTAATGATGAGATTGCTTGTTCAATAATGGCGATACTGTTATCAATTTGAATGTTAGTCTGGTGAATCGCTTGCTCAGCCGTATTGGTTGAAAAAACAAGTTGGGTGGAAAAAAGTAGCTCAAGTTGTGTTAGTAAGAAAAGCTGCCATGCTTTAGCCGTTCTCGCACGATTAAGCTGATGTGAAAAATGTTGTAATTGTTCTATAAACAACATTAACTGCCCAAGTAAAATAGCGTCTCCCCCCTCGACTACACCCAGTAACAGCTGGTCTTGATAGATACTGTCCGCGTCAGAATAAGCAAAACCTTGTAACAAACGGGATAAACCTTGCTGCCAAGTAAAACTGTTGCTGGCTTGTTCTCCTAACAATGCCTCTTTATGGGCTTGGTCTAAGCCCCAATGTATTGTTGCTTGTTGTAACCAAAGACTAATCTTTTCACTGTCTTCTACGTTGATGGCGAATTTATTAGCAACGGCTGATAAACGAATAAAGCTAAGCAATTGAGAGACTTGAAAGCGCGAGTCAGGTAAGGTTAGTAGTTCGCTAAAAGCCGCTATTAAGGGATCACTGTCTTTAGCACTACGATCGGCAATGGAACACGGTAATGGCGGTACTTCGTCGGTTAAATCTTGCCACCCACGGGTAAAAACCGCATTAACATAAGGCGCGTATTGCTCTATTTGTGGGCACATTACCAACACATCTTTTGGTGTTAGCTTATCTTTTTTATGAGATGAGTCATTAAATTGATGAAGTAAATAATCATGTAACGCTTGAACTTCACGTAGCGCGCTATGACAACTCACAATAGTGATTGAATCATCAACCAACGGTGAAGATTGCTCTGTTGCATCTCTTAGCTCTAAAATATCATTTTGTAATTGATGCAAAATGCACGCTGATGACATTGAGTTTGCACTATCATCGGCTTCACTATTGTCGTTACTGGCTTTTACAAACAATTCAATATTAACCGTGCTGTAATTTTGTAATAACGCTAAGAACTCACGGCCTTGTTGGCCAAAATTGGCTAATAACGGATTACCAACAAATAAATGTTCATCGTTATTCGCGCCATTTGACCAATGAGATAGTTTTTTTATTGCCTGTTTTTCATTAATGATGTCGCCCCAATAAGAAAAGCAGGGATTTAAATGAAAAAAGTCGACCTCAATATAGTCGCTCAAGGCATTGATAAAATTTAACCACATCGGTGCCATGGTATTAATACCAAAAAAACTCATGCGTTTAGGCAGGATATTCGGATCATTACTCAATTTATCAGCCACATTGGCAATCGCATCATTAAGCAATTCAACTGGGTTATAAGGTAATTCACTAATCAATAACTGCCACAGCTTGGCTTGCCATTTATTCTCAGCGCTAAGCGGAATAACTTCTTCACCGTGTTGCCATCCATCAAGCCATTCTGGGCGAAAAATCAAATATTGTTCGAACAAGTCAGCCATTTGACCGGCTAACTGATACCGTTTTAAATCTGCTTTACTTGACGTTTTTGATGCAAATTCTAGTTCTGATTCTAAGGTTTTCTGATCAAGCCAATATTGAGTTGCAGGTGTAAAAAATTCATCATCCATCACTGATTTAGTTGCTAATATAGCATGAATTCGCCAAGTCAATACTTCTCTTGAATAGGGAGACTGTTCAGGTACTTTATCTTCGCTAGCCAGTGTTCTTATTAACTGCCATAAATATTGCGCAGGTAACGCGTAACGCATATTCATGCTAATTCCGCGGTCACTCGCGATGGCAAGGTTAAGCCAGTGTTGCATACCCGCATTCTGGACAATAATCACTTCTTGGTTGAAAACACCTATGGGAGAGACTTGGGAAATTTTATTAAGCAGCGTTAACAAATTTTCCATTTTGTTGGCAGGATAAAGGTTAATCAATACTGAACCTATTTACTAAAATTTAATAAATAAATTTAACCATAAGCATGCAGTGAACACCATTTATTTAGCTAAATAAATACCCGAATGACTGTTTATCTTTTTATAATGGTTAATTTTTATCTATTTATGAGTGTTACCTCCTTAGCGGCGAATAAAATAAGGCGTAAAAGCGCAACTGTATAAAACCTTTTGGGTGAACTTTAAACAGTCGCGTTATTATGAATAGCTATGTTGTATTTTATAGCTGTAATGCAAACTTAACGTTAAAGCGTTTTAATGCCCATATTGTACAAGGTGAAAGCAAATATATCAGCATATTGACTAATCATTTTACTCGCGGGTGTACCTGCGCCATGACCACCGTTAGTTTCAATACGAATAAGCATCGGTAATGCTGACGATTGAGTTTGTTTTGCCTGTAGCTGTGCAGCGAACTTAAAAGAATGTGCTGGCACAACCCTGTCATCATGATCGCCAGTAGTGACCAATGTTGCTGGATATTGAACACCCGACTCTACATTATGCACGGGTGAATAAGTGCGGATATAATCAAACATCTCTTTGCTTTGCTCAGACGTGCCATAGTCATACGCCCAGCCTGCACCAGAGGTAAACGTGTGGTAGCGTAACATGTCTAAAACACCCACGGCTGGTAAGGCAACTTTAAATAATTCAGGACGTTGTAACATTACTGCAGCAACTAATAAACCACCATTTGATCCGCCTTGAATAGCAAGATAATCGCTTGAGGTATAGTTTTCTGAACTTAAGTATTCTGCAGCAGCAATAAAATCATCAAAGACATTTTGCTTGTGCATTTTCGTACCGGCATCATGCCACTGACGGCCATATTCACCACCACCGCGCAAGTTAGCAACAGCATAAATTCCACCCTGCTCCATCCATATTGCTCGCGTGATACTAAACGAAGGGGTTAAACTGATATTAAAGCCACCATAACCATATAAAATGGTGGGATTTTTGCCATTAAGTTCTACACCTTTTTTATAACTGATAATCATCGGAATTTTTGTGCCATCTTTTGACGTATAAAATACTTGCTTAGACACATAATCTTCGCTGTCAAACTTAACTTTTGATTTATTAAACGTACTTGTTGTCCCTGTTTTTACATCAAAGGCTAACGTGATTGACGGCGTTGTACTGTTAGTAAAGGTAAAATAGAGCGTCTCAGCCTTAGTTTTACCACTAAGAGCAGAAGCGGATCCTGCACTGGGTAATTCAATCTCACGTATTTTATTGCCTTGGTAGTCATATTGATAAACCTTATCAATGGCATCAATCATATATTGAGTAAATATATATCCACCACCCGTTGAAGCGCTCAATACATTGTTGGTTTCTGGAACTAAATCAATCCAATGCTCTGCTGTAGGATTTGCGAGATCAACACTGACGATTTTTTTATTATCTGCATCAAGATTAGTTACTAAAAATAGTTTGCTGCCTTGATTATCAAGAATATGTGTGTCTGAATTAGTGTGATCCAAAATAGTGATTAATTTACTGTTTGGTTTGGTCAAGTCCTTAAGATATAAATCATTGCCTGACGTTGATACCGAGCCTGAAATTAATAAATAACGGTTATCATCAGTGACTGTACCACCAACATAACGACGTTTTTGCTCAGGTGTAGCACCAAAAACTATTTTATCGTTTTGTTGTACTGTTCCTAGCTTGTGATAATAAAGCTTATGTTGATCTGTTTTTGCTGACAGTTCACTACCCACTGGCTTATCATAACTTGAATAATAAAAGCCTTCATTTTTATACCAAGCTATATCAGAAAACTTCACATCGATTAATTTAGGCTCTAATGCTTTTTTCGTTTCGGTATTAATAATAATTATTTTTCGCCAATCACTGCCCCCTTCAGAAATAGTATAAGCGGCTATTGAACCGTCACGAGAGAAACTTAACTGACTTAACGATGTAGTACCATCACTACTAAAGGTATTAGGATCTAAAAAGACGGCAGCGCTGGACTGGGCTTCTCCAGTTTTATAGCGATAAACTACGTATTGATCTTGTAAACCATCGTTTTTATAAAAATAGGTATACGCACCTTCACTAAATGGCGCCCCTACTTTTTTATAATTCAAAATATCGGTTAAACGCTGCTCTAAAGTATCACGGTAAGGTATTTGTGCTAAATAACTTGATGTCACACTGTTTTGAGCACTTACCCAAGCCGCAGTTTCATCACTGCGGTCATCTTCTAACCAGCGATATGGATCAGCAATATCAGTACCAAAGTATGTGTCAACAACACTACCTTTTTTGGTCATTGGATAGTCTAGCTTTTTTTCAGCTGTTGTCGTTTTGTGTTCGTTCATCGTTTTTACGTCACTATTGTTTAAATTACTTTGCCCAGAACAAGCAATAATGCCATGACTAAAAGTGATTGCTAGTAACAGAGGGAAATATTTTTTCATAACATGTCTTTTGTTAATATATTGTTATGTCGACTATACTTTTTTTAGCTCATTATTAAACCCTATAGCTCGATAAGATATGATGTGTATTTCGGTATATTAGTATCACTAACTTTACAACATTAATTGATGGTTCGCTTATAGTCAACATGGCATTGATAGCGTAACATTTAGAATAATATCAGTGATGAAAATATTCAGAAATATTGTCTAATAAATGATTTTGATAACGTAAGACTACCTTAATACTCGTATGATGATAGGGCTTTGAGTAAATCCAACGAAATAATACAATAGATGTGGTTTTTTATGACTAAAACAAACTATATACTGACGGGCTAGATATTAAATAAAAACAATGAATTTTAGGAATCAACAACATGTACATGATAGTTAAGCACGCTCATCTAACCATAATTACGCTTACGTTTATCTTTTTTATTATTAACTTTGTGTTAATGATGAAGGGGTCAGACAAGGTGAATAATAAAATCTTGAAAATTGGCCCACATATTTTATACACTCTATTTATCTGCACCTTGATTTATTTGGTTGCCGTTAATCCACTTAAACTGTACCCTTTTTTGAATGGTTGGGCATCCTCTAAATTAGGTGGTTTCGTCTTATATGTACTGTCTATTACTTTTGCGCTTAAGTGGGCAAAATCAAAATTATGGCGCCTTTTGGGCTTAATTAGTGCCGTATTTTGGTTGGTTATGAGTGCTCGATTAGGTTTTGCAGATCATCTTAAATCAAAAGGAATTAGCGATGAGACGACTACTTATATTGAGTTCGCCCAGTCACTGTTAACTTCAATTTGCTAGGTTATTTAATGGTAAAAGAACATAGCGAAAAATAGTCATCCATCAGGCTATAGCAAGTAACACGGGTATAAAAGATTGTAACGTTAAAGCGCTTAGCTATTATGGTAGTTAATATAATAGCTAAGCGCTTCACTCGACAAATATCGGCTACTTAATTCTCTGCGCCTAATTTTATTGCTAACTCAGCACGCTGTGCTGTGTCGTCAAAACCAGACCAGCCATGTAAATGTTCTTCTAACAATGCTTCCATCATCTTAATATGATTTGATTCAGCATTGAGTGCTGGAATGTATTCATAGCGTTCACCACCGGCCTCCATAAAATAATCACGGTTTTCAATGCCGATTTCTTCAATCGTTTCTAAACAATCTGCTGAAAATCCAGGGCAAACCAATTGTACTGATTTAACGCCTTGCTGTGGTAATGCCATCAGGGTTTTATCGGTATAAGGTTGTAACCACTCTTCACGACCAAAACGGGATTGGAAACTAACCAGGTACTCCTCTTGGGTCAAGCCCAAATTTTCAGCTAATAATCGAGATGTTTTATAACATTCACAATGATATGGGTCCCCATTAAGCAGATAACGTTTTGGAATGCCGTGATAGGTGAAAATCAACTTATCAGCTCGTCCATTTACTTGCCAATGTTGACGGATTTTGTCTGCTACTGCTTGAATATAATTCGGAAAATCATGGTAGTGATTAATAAAGCGTAATTCAGGTATCAGACGTTTTTTCGCAAAACTAGCTGCTATAGCATCAAAAGTTGAGGCGGTGGTAGAAGCACAATACTGTGGATAAAGAGGTAAAACTAACAGCTTGCGGACACCTTGTTTGAGCATTTTGTCGATCACTGAATCAACAGAAGGTGAACCATAACGCATGGCAAACTCAACCACTATGCTCTCACCATGCTTTTCCTGTAGTTTTTTTCTCAGGGCATCGGCTTGATCTTTAGTATGAAACAACAGAGGCGAACCACGCTCTGTCCAAACAGTACTGTATGCTTTAGCAGAGCGTTTAGGGCGAATATTTAAAATGACAAAATTGAGAATCATCCACCATAATAAACGTGGGATCTCAACGACTCGAGGATCTGATAAAAATTCTCTCAGATACCTTTTTAAATCACCTTTTTTTGGGGCGTCTGGCGTTCCTAGATTGGTGATTAGAATACCAATCTTATCATGTTGTTTGTGGGAAAAATTTGGGTTGCCTTGGTATTTCATTTATAAACTCTACATCATTACTATAAAATATAATGGTGTAGTTTACCCAGTATAGCTAGAATAAACATCATTTTTTGTGCCGGTAAAATATGTTTTATCTCATATTGACACTATTCATTTATTTTCCAATCTAAGAATAAGCAAGAGTCTGCTTTTTCCAGTCTATTACGCTGCTATTTTCACCTGATGTTAAGAAAAAAGCACCTACTGCTGGTGTGTTCAGAACAGTACGACTATGGTTACCTTAATGGTGTAACAGTTCCGCATTCGTTGGATATTGTTCGAGTAACTCGACAAGTTTCCTAGCACCTTCAACCGGTTTAAGACTGGTAAGAGCCCTTCGTACTGCTCTTACATTGTCAATATCCTTCGAATTTAAAATAAGTTCCTCACGGCGTGTACTGCTTTTAGCAATATCCAACGCGGGAAAAATTCGCTGATTTGCGGCCTCACGTGACAACACAATTTCCATATTACCTGTACCCTTGAATTCCTCAAATATTACCTGATCCATACGACTTCCAGTATCAATGAGTATGGTAGCCAGAATAGTAATAGACCCTCCATTTTCAATCTTTCTGGCGGCGCCAAACAGTTTTCGGGGTATTTCCATCGCGTTAGCATCAATACCACCTGACAGGGTACGACCACTGCTTCTTCCATGAGCATTATGTACTCGTGTGAGCCTTGTCAGAGAATCAATAACAATCATGACATTGTGACCTTCGCCCGCTTCTTGGCGAGCGATATTAAGAAGATTATTGGCTACACGAACATGTTGGTCATAGTTTTCATCCGTAGACGAGGCATGGACTTGTGCGGGTACACTGCGCTTAAAGTCGGTCACTTCTTCTGGACGCTCATCAATAAGTAATGCATAAAGCTTTATCTCTGGATAAGCGTTCCCTACGGCTTGGCAAATATGTTTTAACATAGTCGTTTTTCCAGAGCCTGGCGGAGCAACAATTAATCCTCGCTGGCCCATGCCAATTGGCGTTAACAAATCTATCGCTCGTGTGGATAGGTGTTGAGAACCTAATTCTAACTGAATACACTCATAAGGATTGATGGCTACGCCATTTAAAAAACGTTTTTGTGGATCATCATGATAAGAATCATTAATCACCTCATCTACTGGTAGGGAGACTTTTTGTCTTTTACCCTTTAATGTTAGTATTTTTCTTGTCATTTTATCGGTTTATAGCTCTAAAGAATTAAGTGTTTATTAACGTTTATACTTGAACTGCGATTGAATCGTAACATCTAATGTTTTCGATTTTTTTAATGTAGATTTTTTAATATTTCAACAACTTTATCACCGAATTCATTAGTAGGTAATATTATAAAATCTTCAGCTGAACTCGATAAGTCAGGCGTTGAGTATCCTTGAATAAAAACAGTTTCCATTGCTTGCCATACTTTCTTTGATTCTTCAACCATACCAAAACTGTATTCCAACATCATGGCAACAGATCCAATCATTGAGTATGGATTAGCCATGTTTTTTCCAGCAATATCAGGAGCAGAACCATGGGAGGGCTCATAATAAGCAATATCATCACTTAAACAAGCAGAAGGCATTAAACCTAATGAGCCTAAAATCCCGCCTGCTTGATCACTTAAAATATCACCAAACATATTTTCCATCACCATAACATCGAACATTGTCGGGTTTAAACAAAGAAAAGTGGCAGCCGAATCAACAAGTTGATGTTTTACCTCTACTTCAGGAAATTGTATTGAAACCTCTTCTAGAATTTCATTCCATAGAACACTGGATTTTAATACATTACTTTTATGGATATTATGTAATACTTTCTTGCGCTTCATAGCAATATTAAAAGCGACTAATAATATTTGTTTAATTTGATCTTCATCATATTCAAGAGTTTCTTTAACATAACGCTTTCCTGATTTTGTTAAACCGACTTCTTTGTTGCCGAAATATAATCCGCCAACAAGCTCTCTTACGATAACAATATCAATACCTTCTTTAATAATTTCGGCTTTTAAAGGAGAGAAGGATTTTAACGCTTTAGGAAGATAAACGGGGCGAATGTTAGCATAAGTATTTAAAAACTTTCTTAAAGGTAAAATAGCTCCCCTTTCAGGTTGCTGATCTACAGGTATTTTTTGAGTCTCTTCATAGCCTAAACCTACTGGCCCTTTTAGAATAGCATCCGATGAAGTACAAATTTTTTTAGTTTCTTCTGGAAACGAATGACCGCTTTTAAAATACGCATTCGCTCCAAAATCTGCCTCCGTCAAGTTAAAGGTTACCTTTGATAAAGATTCAACGACTTTAAGTACTTTAATCGCTTCTTTCATTATTTCCGGACCAATTCCATCGCCTGAAAGTATTGCAATATTATAGTTTTTCACTCAAGAGTTACCTTTATTTGTAATCATTAATTTACTTATTTAGTTTTTTCATTCTGTAACGACATTGAGGACCCGTTATTTGTAATAAACGAGCCGTTTTTTCGATGTTTCCACCCGATTGTTCTAGCGCTAATTTAAGTAAATCATCCTCTAAATCATTCAAAGACAATCCGGATGAAATAGCTTGTAAACACATATTTTTATACGAGGGTTGATCAAAAAATTCCTGTTTGTCTTCATCATTATTTTCTATCAATCCTTGGGTATTAATATTTTGAGATTGAGAAGATAAATTTGGCATGCCAATACATATCAAAGTTGATTCAATTTTAGCGTTTTTGTCGGTTAATATAACGCCTCGCTCAATAATATTTTCTAATTCTCTAATATTTCCAGGCCAAGAATATAAATTAAAACGATGTAGCGTATTATCAGTAATCGACGTAACAGATTTACCATGTTTTTCATTAAATTTTTGAATAAACTTTTTAACTAAGCCCGGTATATCTGCGAGACGCTCACGTAACGGAGGAATACTGATAGGGAATACATTTAATCGGTAATATAAATCAGCACGGAAATCACCCGATTTAACCGCCTCTAATAAATTTGAATTGGTGGCTGCAATAATTCTAACATCCACAGAAATAACTTCTGTGCCACCAACTCGCTCTAGTTCTCCGGTTTGAATAACCCGAAGTAATTTAGCTTGCGACTCAACATTTAATTCAGCTAATTCATCAAGAAAAAGCGTGCCTCCATTTGCTCGTTCAAAACGACCTTTTCTCGCTTTATCAGCACCTGTAAAGGCGCCTTTATCAACACCAAAAAGTTCAGATTCCACCAAGTCTTTTGGTATTGAAGCACAATTAACAGCAATAAACTTATTATTTTTTCTAGCACCAATTTTATGTAAATATTGAGAAAAAACTTCTTTACCAACACCTGTTTCACCTAACATTAAAACAGTTACATTAGTGTCAGCAGCTTTATTTAGTAAATTAATGATTTCTCGAATAGAGTTAGAGTCAGCTATTATATTTTGAGAGGAAACTGAGGTTTGTTTTTCAATACGTAAATCTGACACTTCTTCTTCTAAGTGCTTTAATTTAGAAGCTAAAGATTGTAAAGAATAATCCATTTCTTTTTGTTCATTTTGATTCCATGAAGCGAGCGGTTTACCTATTATTCTACAATGTTTATCACCTCGACCCACACATTCTACTTCTTTGTAATGAATAGGTTGTCCAAATAACTTGCTTGTGAACCCATCCGCATAGCCTAATAATTGCCAACAAACGGATTCTTTGGCAATGCCATATAAACGAACATGTTCACTCGCTTCAAAGGAGTTCTCCCAAATAAATTCACCATAAAAACTGGTGCTATCAAGGTTTATTTCTACAGGTTTTACACTGACCATGCCTTCAAGACTATGAAGTTGAGGTCCGCTCATAAACAAATCCATAGCCGATTCACCAGAGCGAATCGACTTTGATAAAGTGGCATCGGCATGCCCTGCTTCATACCCCATTTTCATCAATAAACTTTTAGCGTATTTATTACTAAATGAATTGATAAGCTCTGACCGTAAAACCCCAAAAGCGGATGTATGTAACAACAACATACGTTGTTGTCCCAACCAAATTATACCTGTTTCGTTATCAAATTTAATCATTGCTTTTAAATCTTTATTTAATAGCAATGACTCTAAGTTTTCGTCATTAAATATCATGAAATCTCATTAAATTTTATGTCGAAACTTTATTTGTTGGCATCAATACTAGCTTTACTAACTCCGCCAATAGCCCAGTGTGTTGCGGGTACTTCGTTGATCACAACACGTACTTGAGCGGCTTTAACATTTAAAGTTTCGACAGCTACCTCAGTAACTTTTTCAAAAAAATTGTTTTTTTGTTCTAATGTTCTACCTTCAATAATAGTAACTTGAATTAACGGCATTTTATACTCCTATTTAAACGTCATACTCACAGAACCAATATCTTGGTACCTGACACAAACACTATCTCCAGCTTTTACAGCAACCGCTGCGGTAATACCACCTGTCATAATAAAAGTTCCTGCTGGAATTGATTCACCTCGTTCAGCCAACATATTAGCTAACATAGCAACACTTGCTGCAGGGTTACCTAACACCGCAGCACCGGCACCTGTCGCAACCACTTCACCATTAATCTCCATAACCACACCTAACGTTTTCATGTCAACATCTTCAACACGCTTAGGATTTCCCCCGGTAACAAAACGAGAAGATGATGCATTGTCAGCAATAACACTTTTTAAATCAAAACGAAAATTTTCATAACGTGAATCGATTATTTCAACTGCTGGCATCACATAGTCGGTAGCCGCTAATACATGTGCAATAGTGCACCCAGGACCAGTAAGTTCTTTATTGGTGATTATCGCAATTTCAGCTTCAATCTTAGGATGGATTAATTCAGCAGTTGGAATAGAACCGCCATCTGGAATACTGAAATAATCGGCTAAAAATGCATAAATAGGGGTATCAACCCCCATTTGACTCATTTTTGCATACGAAGTTAGCCCCATTTTCAGTCCGGCTATCTTAGTTCCTCGTTTTTCTTTTCTTGACCGAATTTCCCATTGAATATCATAGGCATCCTCCCAGTCCATATCAGGATATTTATTCGTTATTTTTTCAACATCATACGCTTGTAACTCTGCATTTTCTAAATGCTCAGCTAACTCTGCAACGGTTGAACGTGATAAAGTACTCATACTTATCCCCCAGCTCTTAATAATTCTAATGCAACATCTTCAATCATATCTTCTTGCCCGCCTACCGTTTTACGACGACCAAGCTCTAATAATATTTCACGGGCTGGCACGCCATGCTTTTTCTCAGCACGAATAGCATGAAGAAGAAAAGAAGAATAAACACCGGCATAACCCAAGGTTAATGCACCGCGGCTCACTCTGGGTAATTTATCGCCCATAATAGGTGTGGCAACATCTTCTGCGGCATCCATTAAAGCACTTAAATCAACATCTAAATTAATACCTTTTAAATCGCACACTGCAGCAAAAACTTCTAATGGCGTATTACCTGCTCCTGCACCAAAACCGGCAACAGAGCCATCAATGCGATCTGCTCCCGCTTCAACAGCAGCAAGAGAATTAGCTACCGCCATACCTAAATTATGGTGACCATGAAAGCCAATTTCATGATTGGGAAACGCTTCTCGCATTAAGCCAATTTTAGCTGAAACTTCCTCAGGTAACATGTGGCCTGCTGAATCGGTAACATACAAACAATTTGCGCCGTATCCGGCCATTTTACTTGCTTGCTCTACAATTTCTTTCGCACTTAACATGTGTGCCATCATCAAAAAACCTACAGTGTCAAAACCACGACCCGCAGCATAAGATATATGTTGTTCTGAGACATCAGCTTCACTACAATGGGTTGCAACACGTACTGTTTTAACCCCTAAATCTTCAACCATTTTAAGATGATCAACAGTGCCGATACCCGGAATTAATAAAACAGATACCTTAGAGTATTTCAATTTTGGAATAACAGCACTTAGATATTCTTCATCTTTATGTAATGCAAAACCATAATTAACAGAGTCACCTGATAAACCATCACCATGAGTGACTTCGATTAAAGGTACTCTTGCTTTATCTAAAGCTTGTGACACATCAACCATATTTTGTAATGTGAATTGATGTGCTATGGAATGCATGCCATCACGTAATGACATGTCATGAAGTTTAATTATTTTACTCATTATATATGCCCTCTAAGTTCTATTTTTGATCATTTGTTTTGCAAACATCTCTGCAGTTTTTGCTGAAGCGGCTGTCATAATATCTAAATTACCTGCGTATTCTGGTAAATAATCTCCCATACCTTTTACTTCTAGGTAAATAGACACACGATTACCATCAAAAACAGGACCTTCTTTTATACGATAACCTGGAACATAAGCTTGAACTGCTTTTTCCATGGCTAAAACAGACTTAGTGATTTTTTCTTGATCCGGCTCACCTTTAGTTAAACAATGAACAGTATCTCGCATCATGAGTGGAGGCTCTGCTGGATTTAAAATAATAATCGCTTTGCCTTTATCAGCGCCACCAACTTTTTCAATCGCACCTGAAGTGGTTACTGTAAACTCATCAATATTCTTACGTGTACCTGGACCGGCAGACTTTGATGATATTGTCGCAATAATTTCACCGTAACTAACATCTTGAATACGGCTAACCGCATACACCATAGGAATGGTTGCTTGCCCCCCACATGTGACCATATTTACGTTATCTTCACCTTGATTCAAATGTTCATCAAGGTTGACTGGTGGCACACAGAAAGGACCAATTGCCGCAGGTGTTAAATCAATAACTTTAACGCCCTTTGCTACTAATTTTCTAGAGTTTTCAGCATGAACATAAGCAGATGTTGCATCAAATGCAATTTCAATATTGTCTTCTTCAAGATGTTTAATTAATCCGTCAACACCTTCATGTGTTGTTTTTACGCCTAAATCACGCGCTCTTTTTAAACCATCGGAGTCGGCATCTATACCAACCATCCATACAGGTTCTAACACATCACTTCTTAGTAATTTGTAAAGTAAATCTGTACCTATGTTACCTGAACCAATTAATGCACAACGAATTTTCATAATAATCAACCTTAAATAGTTTGTTAAAACTAATCGAAACGAATACTTGTACGTCCAATACCACCGATATTTACTGACATATGATCGCCAGGTTTCACATCTTGTAATGGAACCAAAGAACCAGATAATATAACTTCACCTGCTTTAAGAGGAACCCCAAACCTACCTAATGTATTCGCTAGCCATACCACACAGCTAATAGGGGAAGAACCCAATGCGGCTGCACCTGCTCCTGTAGAAATAATTTGACCATTAAGTTCAACAACCATTCCGCAAGTAGAGAGATCAATACTTCGAGGGCTAACAACATCTTGCCCTAGGACAAAGTAACCACATGATGCATTATCAGCAACGGTATCTTGAATTTTAATATTCCAATCTTTTATTCTAGAATCAACTATTTCAAAACATGGTGCGATAAAATCAGTTGCTCGAATAACATCGCTGGCAGTAACACCAGGCCCGATCAAATCATGTTTTAACACAAAAGCAATTTCACCTTCCGCTTTTGGTTGTATCATTTTAGTGCTGATTGAAAGTATTTCGCTCTCGTCAACAACCATCGCATCGGTTAAATAACCAAAATCAGGTTGATTAACACTCAGCATGTTTTGTACAACAGCACTGGTTGCACCAATTTTTTTACCAATGATTTTTTCATTATTTACTGTAATTCTTTTCTGTAATAATCCATTAGAGATTGCGTAAGCGTCTTCAATAGTTATCTCAGGGCTACGACTTGTTAATGGTTCAATCATTTGTTGATTACATAGCGCATTAAATAATTCGTCTGAATATGATTGAATTAATGATTGTTCTAACATAGTAAATATCCTATCGTTAATTTTATAATTTAATACAAATGTTTTTTAATTCTGTATAGAATTCAAGTGAGTGAACACCACCTTCTCTACCAATACCCGAATGTTTTGCACCACCAAATGGCGTTCTTAAATCACGTAAAAACCAAGAATTTACCCAAACAATTCCTGCCTCAATTTGTGCCGAGACTCTATGCGCTTTTGAATTATTTTCCGTCCATACTGATGCAGCTAAACCGTAGTTAGTATCATTTGCTAATAAAATAGCTTCTTCTTCGGTATCAAAAGGCTGAATATGACAACAAGGGCCAAAAATTTCTTCTTGTACTACCGTGGCACTTTCCGGTAACCCAGTCCAGATAGTTGGTTCAACCCATGCACCATTTTCTAATTCTGGAGACATTGTTGGTGCACCTCCTCCCAATACAACCGTTGCACCTTCTTCTTTTGCTTTTTTGTAATAACTCATTACTTTTTCTTTATGCTCTTGACTGATTAACGGTCCCATATTTGAGCTTTCATCATCCCATGAGCCTAATTTAAGTGCTTCGGCTGAGGCCTTAAGACGAGCAACAAACTCATCAAAAATAGATCTTTCAACATACACTCGTTCAGTGCCTAAACACACTTGGCCACAATTAGAAAAAACTGAACGTGTTGTCCCTTCTATAGCTTTATCTAAATCACAATCTGCAAAAACCACTGCAGGATTTTTACCGCCTAATTCAAAAGAAACATGACGTATTTCATCAGCACAAGCTTTAACAATAGCAGCCCCTGTTTTAGTTTCACCGGTAAACGTAATACCATCCACATCAGGATGCGTTGTTAGAAATTCTCCTGTGGAATTTGGACCAAAACCATGCACAACATTAAAAACACCTGGTGGAACACCGGCATCATTCATTACTTCACCAAGTAGTGTAGTCGTTCTAGGTGTTTCTTCAGAGGGTTTAACCACAACGGTATTGCCGCAAGCTAACGCAGGCCCTACTTTCCATGTCATCAATAATAAAGGTAAATTCCAAGGGCTAATAACGGCAACAACACCTTTGGGTGAGCGCACAGAGTAATTTAGTGCGCCTGTACCATCTGGTGTATCCAACATAAACGATTCATTAGCAACAGATTTATATGCATCAGCAAATACTTTAAAATTAGCTGCCCCACGGGGTATATCAATATGGGAGGCAAGTGATTTTGGTTTACCTGTATCTAAACATTCAGCTTCTAAAAACTCATCAAAACGCGAATTAATACCATCAGCAACTTTATGTAATATGGCCATCCGTTCAGCTAAAGGAAGTTTACCCCAAGGGCCTTTAAGTGCTTCTTTGGCAGACTTTACTGCTTGATCTACTTCTTCTTTGCCAGCTTCATGCACAATACCAATCTTTTCATTAGTCGCAGGGTTAATATTGTCAAAGGTTTTACCTTCAGCAGAGCCAACAAATTTACCATTAATGAAATTCTTTATTTCTAACATATCAATAATCCTTAAACATTTACTTAGCATTTATTATTGCAGTCTGAAATTAATAATATCGATAAAACAGACTAATATCGATATTTTATATATTAATATAAAATTAATCAAGTTTTATAAATAAAAAACTCCTGTGAAGGAGTTTTTTTATACTATAAATATTATTTACCTGAAGTACGCATGTACTGTACTTTAAACATTTTGGGTTTATTTAAGTTAGGATCTACGATGCCTTTAAACTGTCCCGTAGTACAATGCATTGCTTGAACATCCATCATGCCAAAACTGTCATCCACTGACACACCTGAGCCTTTATTGATGGCTAAATGATGGTCAGGATGCGCTTGACCAATTATCCAAGATTTCCAATATTTACCTGCTCTATCGTAAATAATTGTTCTTGGTAAAGTAAATGTTTGCGCATCAACAAAATGACGACGTTTACTAATAGGGTGATTGCTATCAATTGGTGAAGACTCAAGAACATACACTTTACGTAATTGATACGTTACATTTGGATAACAACTACCTTTGCCATGGAAATCAACAAATTTGTAGCCATCTTTTTCTTTGAACTCATCTGTTAGTGCTTGTTCATTATGATTGTAAAAAGGTAATAACATGGATTTGGTACCAAGGTATTTCCAATTCATATCTGAGATTCTACCGTTATATCCTTCAAAATCTTCGATCATAATATCTGAACCTAAGAATGAATCAGTTACTTGACCTGTCGCTAAACGACGAACACGACGCTGAAACCCAAGGTATAACCATGCATTATCACGTTTTAAATCATTTTGATAACGGTGAATTAACAGCTGAGTATTTTTAACATCATAAGGTTCTTGTACATGTACATAAATAGATCTAAATAATTCCGATGGATTAGGCGTAATTTCAGGTAATGGTTCGTCGTTAACACGATGAGCCCAGTTTAAAAAGTGAAAATCAAATTTTAATTCACGTTCAACTTTATCTGTATTCATATTACGATAGCGCCAGTAGAATGGGTCTATTGCTGCACCATCACCCCAGTTATAACCAAACTGAAAGTTCCAAGCTAATTTTTCACCGGCACGAGGGTCATTCAAATCAGGCTCTTCAGGAAAGGGTCTACCTGCAAGATAACCGCCTTCTAAGTTACCTTTTTCTTTTGGCAAAGTAACTTTACCAACATTGTTTTTACTGGCATCTATATAAGCTTGATTTAATATAAAGTCTGTACTTTTTCCTACAGTAATTTCAACCCATCCAGCTTTAACTTGCTTCAGCATTTCAGGGTCTAAAACGTCTTTAGCAATATCAGCATTATCTTTATTAATAACTAAACCTGGTACAATTTTATCTGCGGTTGGAAAACCATCTTTGTATGGGTAAAAGGACTGCTCTACTCCATCTCCCGCAAAGGCAAACCCATTGAGTAATGCGACTGCTGACAATGCAACCGTACACTTTATTTTATTAAATAATTTCATAATTATTTCCTATCAATTAAAAACTGTAACGAAGTGAAACTTGTAGTTCACTTTCTTTATTTGCCATACCAATAGGTCCAGCACGGAAACGTCCTAACGGTTCAAAACCGCCTAAACCAGCATCAAATGTGTCACCGTTATGTATTCCGGGTACTGCGGTAAATGGATTAAAAGGATTACATGTACGACAATCTGAGAACTCTTTAGCACCATCACCAAATTTAACATTCGCCGTTAAAGTAAAGCGTAAATTACCACTAATATAATCTATAGATGGAGCAACAACACCTGATTTAGCACGCCAATCATATGCGGTTAATATTTGAGGGCTTAAGCTATCGTTCATCCACCAACCTTTCAATAAGAAAGTTGAAATGTAGTTATCTTTCCAATCAGGCATACCTACAATCCCTATTGGCGCTTCTTGTGTTTCATGATCAAGTAAGTGTTGACCAAACGTTTGAAAAGATAATAAAAAGGCTTTGTTCGGGTTAATTGAACGAACAAATACATTTTTATCAACACCTAACACCCAACGAAATACATCTGAATCAGAAAATAAACGCGGTTTTAATGTGTTGGCAAATTCTTCACCTGTTGAATAAGAGGTTTCAACTCTAAAAGCAGAATCAATATCTTCTGAATAGAAATCAAGTGAGCCACCAAACATATTAATGCGAGGAAATTCAATATCAAAAGCAATTAAATATGGCCATACATCCTCTTCACCAGTAAAGCTATTTGTCGCTTCTATACCACCGCGCAAACTGGGTAGTTGTGAAAGGTAACTAAAAGCATTCACAGAAAAACCAATGTCTTGATATACACCTTCAATTTTAAAACCATATGACGTGTTATCTAGTGACCATGACGGTACATTAGCTTGTCTTATACCTATTTGATTAGGACCAAAATCTGTTGCCATTGCTCCACCAGCAAAGTTAGCGACAGTACAACCATTTTCCCAACAATTATTCATTCCTCTGAAAAATGAACCTGCATCTAAAATAGCATTTGGTTGACCACCTTGACCTAAATCATTAGGTCTAGGTTCATCAATAACCCAAACTAGCTGGAAGTTAATATCATCAAACGTTTCATTAGCGCCGTACTGCCATTCAGCCGCAATAGACCAGGTAGGAATTCGGATATCTTCTAATTCATCGTAAATATTGTTCCTTGAAAAATCGACTGGATTGATAATATCTAATACACGAAATAAATCGGTACGTCCCCAAACAATTTGCTGTTTACCCACTTTCAAATTGAGCAAGGTGCCACTATCTAAGTCCATGCTACCATCAAAGTAGAATTCACGAATAAAATCTAAGTTATCATTAAATTCTGAAAATCTTAATTCGTTTTCGCTTTTATCCATATACCCATTAAGACAGCCTCTAGAGTCAACATCACATGGACGTACCGGTACGCCAAAAGCAACACCACCAGCGGTTGCATGTAAATGTTCACCTAAAACATCCATACCCGAGTTCGGGTTAGCCAAAGTATTAACACCAAGTACATTTGTTGGAGGAAGTGGCGCACCAATATAGGGAGGAATAGGGTTTGTAGATCCTAAACCTTGACCATGAGGTACGGAGCCAACAAGTTGATCCTCAAGCGATATAGAACTACCCGCTTTTGCACCGAACTCTTTATCATTTAGATCATAAACACCATCATAACTACCTCTCAAAGTAGCATTAAGTGATACATCATAAAATCCAGCAAAATTATTTAGATTTTTAGAAAACTCTAATTGCAAGGTGTTTCTAAATTTAGATAAACCTCTATCTTCACGTACACTAGTGGCATTTTCAACAAAACCACTAATCTCGACAGGATCATTTGCATAACTAGAAAGTGATGTTGCCAACAGCACACCACCAACTACTTGTGTATATTTTTTAAATACTGAAATATTATTCCAATAATGTAATTTTAACCTCATATATTTCCCCTCAGTTTTATGTTTTAACGCTTTTTATGAATTTTAAAATCCATTTTTCTACATTTTCTACTCTTTATTTTGATACTGCATTTAAAATAAATTTTGGTTTGTATGTCATGATCCAGGCAGGAACCAAAAACATTGCTGCCAGTGCGTTTAGTATCAACATCACGATGAGTAATAAAGCAGCATCGGCTTGAAAACGCATGGTAGAAATAAACACCCACATAACGACACCTGCAATTAATGCTAGAGCAGTAAAGCCTATGGCCACACCCGTAGTGCTAATTGCAACTTCAATGGCTTTTTGTAAATTATTATGAGTAATATATTCTTCACGGATCCTATCCATAATATAAATAGAGTAATCAATCCCTACACCTATACCTACAGCAATGATAGGTACCGTATTTACATTAATACCGACACCAACAATACCCATATAGGCATAAGTAAGAGTGGTCGCAAAAGACATGGCAACAAACATTAACCACCCCGCATGAATAGACCAATAGAACACGGTTACAAAAACGAAAATCAATAAGAAAACCAGAGGGATAACGACAATATTAGTTTCATATGCGGCTTCATTGACTGCCGCTGTCACACCGATAACACCACCTGCTAACTCCAATGAAAAACCTTCAATTTGAGCAATGGAAGAACTCGACCAGTCTTTGACCATTTGTATAGCACGCCTAATCGTTTCACCTTTATGATCTTTATAATAAAAAACCATGTTGGCATTTTGTTCTTCCGGATCTAAAAACTCTAATAAAGCACCAGGAATTGGACTAGACATCATATACGTGAACATTAATCCCCCCGTTTCAAAGTTATCTTTAGGAAAAGCCAACCAACGAGGATCTGTGTTATGTATAATTTGATTAACTTGTGTCACTAAATCAGGTAAGCCTTTAGTGCCCCCCATTTCTGGATCAAGTAACATATGGTTTTGAAAATCAGCTAACGCTTTAATGACTTCTGGCTCTTTTAACCCAGCTTTTTTATCGGTATGAGCAATAATGTATAGTTCTTCAGAACCTGGAAATAAATCATTAATAGATTGTGAAGACACGTTATAATCATGATCAGGATATAATAAAGGTGAACCCGCTTCAGATTGTCCTACCTGCACCCAAGAACTAAAATATGCAGCTAATAAGTATAAAACCACAACAGTTGATAAGGTTATTTTAGCCCCTATTTTCGTACAAGCTACTTGGGAAAAATTCTTAAATATTTTGTGTAAAAGAGAGTGACGATGAGGTTTTTGATCAGTTTCAGGTAATAGTGCAAGTAATACGGGAATAAAGATTAAAACAGTTACAATAACACTAGCAGCCCATAAAGATGAGTAAATAGCTAACTTGTCATTTATCGGTACCGATCCCAAAGAAATAAGAAGTAAACCCACTGCATCCGAAATAACACCTAAAGAACCGGGTCTAAATAAGCCTTCAAAGGTATTTCTTGCCGCAACGTTTTTATCATGAATAAGTCGATGTTCTTGATAAAAACGTTCAACAAGTTGAATTCCATGAGACATCGCTCGAGCAGAGATGAGAAATGGTACTACCATCATCAAAGGATCTAAGTTGTAGTTGAGTAACGACAACATTCCTAAACCCCAAACAGTGGTTAAAATAATACCGATAACAGGTAAAAGTACGCCGTAAAAACGTCTGAAATAATTTAACAGTAAAACAATAAGCACCAATACGGTGTATAAGAATATTTGAACTATTTCTTCAACATAGCTAGTTACCCAACCAATTAAAACCGGTTGCCCTGTTGCATAAATATCTACGTCACTAGCCTGTTCTTTTTCTCGAATATGTTGGAGCTCATTGAATATAGCCTCATAATTTAACTCACCTTCAGTAAGGGTACCCCGTACTAAGGCAGAAGATAGATCAGGTGATACTAATAAGCCATAAACACGTGGATTAGCAACCACTTCATTTTGAAAAACTGTTAATTCTTCATCACTATAACCGCCTTTTTTAAGTGGATCATAATGGGGTGCGGATTTCATTGTCCCATATTCATTCAACCATATTTTACGTGTGTTTCTATGGGTTAAACTACTGACTAAATTATGATTTATACCGGTAAGCTCATCAATTGATTGAGTAACTCTATAAATTTTATTCAGAGTCTCATTCGTAAAAATTGTGCCTTCTTTTACGGTAACAGCGACAACAATATTATTTGCACCACCGAAGGTTTCACTTATTTTATTGTGAGTTTTAATGTACTCATGTTCTTGTGGTAACAAATCAGCAAAATCAGAAGCCATTCTGACACTTGGTAGCTGAAAAGCAAAAAACACTGTGATTGCTAATATTATTGATGCGGTTATTTTAGGGAAAGAGAAAACGACAGCATCTATTTTTTTTAATTTTTTCAACAAATTAATCATTTGTTTTCTCACTCTTAGCTAACGACGCATTTTTTAGAAAACCTTTACCACCCACAATGATCACATGGTCATCAAAAGCTAATGCCCCTCGAAGATAAGATCGTGTATTTTGATTAATGGATTGCCAATGACTGTTTTCTTGTGCTAAATTTTTTACTAGAAAGGTACCTAAGGCTCCTGTTGCATAGATTTTATGCTGCACTTTGCTTAATCCGTATAAAGGTGCCTTAGTACCTGATTTTTCAACAAGCCATGTTTCACCACCATTATTAGTAAACAATATTTTTCCACTTAAGCCAACAACACGCCCTTCGTTTATACTGGTGAACAAAGAAGCTATTGGATAAAATTCATTTGGCATCGGATTTTTTGCAAACCACGTTTTTCCACCATTATTTGTCTCAAGTAAACTACCAAATTCACCTGTAGCGATCCCATTTTCATCATCAAAAAATTTGATGTAAGATAAAATCATATCTTCATCAAGAGAAATACTCTGCCAGGTTTGTCCGTGATTGTTACTTGATATAAAAGTACTAAAACTACCCACTACCCAAATTTTTCCATCCGGTGCACAGGTTAATGCCTGAGGAGTCTCTTCACTTTGCAAAGATGCTTCAGTCCATGTAATGCCGTTATCTGAAGAAGTCCAAATGCTACCTTCGAGAGTTAGGGCAACAAAACTTTTATCAGGACAATGAGTTACATCAATAAAAGAGGGTTGCGAAGCAATTTGATGTCTTTTCCATCCACCTTCCTTAATTGATGTCAGAATTACACCAAAAGATCCTACCACCACATTAACGTCGCCATTACTGGTTATCTGTTGTAAACGATCACTTCGGTGAGTAGCCAATTGTTGTTCAATTAATACATCATCTAATTGTAATGGGGCTTCACAGCCCATCATAAACAAAACAATTAAAAGTATTACTATATTTCTAAAGTTCAAAAAATATACCCCTGCCAAAATTTATATATTCGACTATACCACACGAAAATCGACAAACAACAAAAATATATATATTTTATATTTTTGTATATTCAAATTTGCTTTATATTTATTTTTCGTATAATTTATAAAAGAAATCATACGTTTTGATTTTATTAATCTAATGACTTTTATATATTTATATGTATTTTGTATATTTAATGTAATAGGTTAATTTGATACAATAATTTTCATGATTTTTTACAAACCCATTGTTAATAAACGATCGTTTAATACATTCAGAAATAGAGTCAAATTTTAAATGAAAATAACAAAAACATTAACTGACATTGTCTATTTGAAAATTAGGGATGATATTATTCATGCTTTATTGAAACCTGGTAGCAAGTTAAAGATTGAACAGCTAAGAAAACGATACGATATCGGTGCCTCTCCTATAAGAGAGGCTTTAAGCCGTTTATGCTCTGATGGTTTTGTCGCGATAAAAGGCCAACAAGGTTTTAGTGTGGTAGAAATGACTAAATCAGATTTAATTGATGTTACTAACACTAGAATATTAGTAGAGAATGAAGCGCTTAAGCTTAGTATTCTGAATGGAAATGATGACTGGGAGTCATCTGTAGTCGCTGCTTTTCATCGATTATCAAAAATTGAGCATTCATCAATAGACGGCAATAACCAAGATTTAGAAAAATACAATAAAATATTCCATGATTCCTTAGTCTCTGCCTGTAATTCTAATACCTTATTAAAATTTTATAATATCCTTTATGACCAGCATAAACGCTATCGTAACTTAGCAAGAGGAGTCAATCATATTAAACGAAGCCTCCACACTGAACATACTGATATATACGAAGCAGCACTAGCTAAAGATGTTAAGGCTGTTTGTAAAGCAAATGAAAACCATATTAGAAAAACTGAAGAAGTGGTACTAAACTTTGAAAAAGATGAATGGTTTTAAAATAAGTGAAGAAAAACCCCAAACACATTGATTGATGATGCTATAAAGTATGATCAATCAATGGTTCTATCTAGTTATTTTCCTTTCGTTCGAAGAGACTGCACAGTAAAGTTTTTTCTGGTCACACTAGCTGAATTAATACTTGTTTTCATTTTCAAGGTGGTGCAATGTTGGGCTTGTACATCAATCATACTTATTAAAGACGGAATCATAACACCTGAGCCTTTATTTTCGCTTAGATGGTAATCAGGATGTGAAAAACCACCTATTGCCATACGCCAAATATCCCCAGATTTGTCATAAAAACGTCCTAAAACTGGTGTAAATGTTTCCGCATCTACATAAAATATTCTTTTTGATAAAGGGTGCTGGGTCCATTTAGGAATTGCTTCAATTTTATAAACTTTTCTGACCTGCCATGGAACATTAGGAAAACAATGACCCTTGCCATGAAACTGACCAAAATCATACTCGTTTGAGTCTGGGATATCTGCATTCAATTTATTGTGTTTAAAAAAGGGTACGAGTATCTCTTCACGGCTTAACAGTTTCCATTTCATATCCATTATACGGCCGTTGTAGCCTAAAAAATCTTCAATCATAATATCACTACCTAAAAAGGCATCAGTTGATTGGCCTGACGGTAATCGTCTAACTCGTCGTTGTACAGACAAGTACAACCAAGTTCGTTCTCTTGCTGAATCATCTTCTAAACGATGTACTAACAGCTGTGTATTTTTTAAATCATAAGGTTTTTTAGCTAATAAATATATCGCACTAAAAATTCCAGCTTTATTATCAGGTAAATTAGTTTCAGGTAAAGATGACACTCTGTGTTTATAACGTAACGTTTTACCAACAAATGAGATAGTCCTCTCTATTTTATCTTTGGTCATATTACGATAGTCCCATATAAATGGGTCAACCATAGATGAATCGCCACCATAAGCATAACGCATATTCCACGCAATTTTGACCCCTGCTTGGTCGTCACTTACTATGATAGGATCACTAAAAGGTAACCCTTCTTTATAATTTAATAAATTACCCGTTCCATGATCAATTGTTGCTGTATTTTTATATTTATTTGTTTGACTAGCAAATTTTTCATTCATGGGTACTGTAAATGTTTCACCCACGGTAATGGTGACATAACCTTGTTCAATCAATTGTTTTAATGGTATATCTATAAAATCACTATATTGTGAAACATTTTCTTTAGTCAACACTGTCCCGATAACAGGAGATTCTTGACTATGACTAGCTAAAGACAAAACAAGTAAACTCAATAATATATATTTCATAGTACCTTCTATAATTCATTATTTATGATACACGCTAAAGAATAGCCCTTATTAGAGCCCTTCTATCAACGCATAGTACGATTAAAATTCTCCGCTAACTCTTTATAAGTACGTTTACGCGGTTCAAAGCCATAAGTAACATTAACAACCATCACTTCCTCTACCCCAAAATCATCTGCTAATTCATTCATTTGATTAACACAGTCATCTGCTGTACCGAGTAAATAAGTATTCATCGTTTCATCGAAGTAAGCTTGATCAGATAACGATAATTGTTTTTTAAGCGCTAATGCTTGTTCAGGTGGGTATAATGGAGTTCTTGCTCCAAGTCGAGATGCTTGTACCTTCCAATAAACATGACTGGCCGCAAGAAACTCGGCTTCTTCTTTTGTATCAGCGGTAATGGCGGCAACAGCAATTAAGGCTTCTGGTTTTGTCATCGATTTAGAAGGAACAAAAGCACGTTTATAAGCATTTATAATGGATGCATTTCTTGCATGGGTGCCAATAAATAGCGCTAAGGCAAAGCCTGTTCCTAGTTGCCCCGCTAATTCAGAGCTACCACCAGAAGAGCCTAGCATCCAAATATCAGGACATCCCGCATTATTAGGTTCAACATTAACCTGTTTAAAAGGATGTTTAGACGGTAATGTTCCTCTTAAATAGGCGACTAATTCTGCGCTTTGATCTGGATAATATTCATGTGAAATAGGCTGTCTTGGTGCGGCTAATGCCGCATGCGCATATCCATTTCCTCCTGGCGCTCTGCCAATACCTAAATCTATACGACCGGGATGCAATCCTTCAAGCATTCTAAATGTTTCAGCCACTTTAAAAGGGCTATAATGTGTCAACATTACCCCTCCAGTTCCTGCTTTAATACGTTCAGTGTGACAAGCAACATGTGCAGCCATCATTTCAGGACAAGGTGATGCATAACCTGGAGTAGCATGATGCTCTGCACACCAATAGCGATGATATCCGGCTTGATCACATAACTTAGCTAGGGCTAACGTGTCATGTAAACCTGACGATTCCCCCTTACCATCATGGATAGGAGATTGATCAAGTACACTGATTCTTTTTAACATGTTTTTGCCTTTATATATTTTAGATGAATACTATTTACATCGTAATGTTCAAGAAGAAGAGCTTTAAATATTTTATTATTTAAAAAGTAGAGTTAACTATGCTACCTCTAATATGTTCCCTTGATTATTTTTTTATTACTCTTGCATCATTAGTTGTATTAATGATGCATTCGGTGACGCGATCAATTTTAAAAAACTGATAACCGCTAACAAGGTAAGAAAACTAATATTCGAATACAATATAACGATAAAATTAATATCAACTTGTCGCTGATAAGTAATAAACAAGGCTTAAAATCATTAAAATTGATGTTTGAACGGCTATTAATAATGATAAGCGTGACAAGAGTAGAAAGCCACGCTCCAAGCACAAATACCAGGAATATAACTAGCGATGGTATCGTTAAACAAGTTTCCTATTGAGATCAGTATCATCAGTAAAATAAAAAATCCTGCAACAGAATTAATCACTCGGTTATATACAGAAATTTCATGCTGAAAAGTATTAGTCATTGAATAAATTCGCCAGTAACTAATAAACGAGTGTTAACTGCTATCACATCACACAATTCTTTTTTCTAGTGCATTTTCAAGTAATGCATTGACAACTTCCGTGTATGGCACAGAAATATTGATTAGCTTGCTTCGCTTTAAAACAGCGCCGCAAATTTCGTCTAACTCTAAAGTCCCCCCTTTTTCATAATCTACTAACATAGACGTTTTAATTGGATCAAACGATCGGATCAAATCATACATTTCATCAACGTCCTTTGTTGATAGTGCTTCTTGATCAACGCAAGATACCTGTGCAACTTCTTGCATTAATCGATACACGATTTGACCAAAATGGGGATGATGTGTTAATTTTCTTGTATCAAGACCGGTAAGAGCTGATAAAGGGTTAACACCGTTATTTATAAGTAATTTTCGCCATAATTCAAAACGAATATTATTAACAACTTGAGTTGGGATTTTTGCTTGTTCAAAAATACGAGACCAAGCATTTAATTGGCTGTTTTGTTTATCATTTGCATAAGGCCATTTACCAATAATTAATTGAGCTACACCTTTCGCTTGGACAATACCGGGCTTTAAAATATGGCCCCCAATTCGAACTGCTAATCCTCCGACCACAAACGAATCAGGTAAATACTTTTTGAGTATCGCTTCATTATCAATCCCATTTTGGAGTGAAATAATAGTGATAGTGTGTTTAAAATGATTGAGCCATTGCTGCAATTTTTTGGCTATTTCTTCTGTTACGGTCGCTTTGACACAAAGTAGATAAATATCAAAATCATTGGGTGTGTATTGTGTAAACAGTGATGATAAAGAACATGCTGTGACATGCTCATCAAAATTAAAGTCGGGGTGTGTTAAAGTTAAGCCTGATGACGTTAAAGCTTCTAAATGCTTACCGCGTGCAATATACACAACGTTATGATTAGCCTTTTGCAATCGGGCACCATAATAACAACCAATACCACCTGCCCCTATAATTGCTACCCTCAAACTATTTGACGACATTATTTATTTTAATCCTAATCGATTTTATTTGTTATAAATTACTCAAATATAGTTAAAGAGTGATCAAAAAAAGCAAAAAATAAAAGTATAATTTTAATTTGACAATAAATAATCCACTCTACGTTTTATGGTATAAAATGCCAATTACAGGTAAGAACAAATTACCTCAAGAGCTTAACCATTTCATTGTTGTTTATTTGAGACTTAACGCTGACAATCCAGCCTCAGCACAGATTATATCTTCTTCTTCTGTACCTCCTGACACACCAATTCCGCCAAGATTCATTCCTTTAATACCTATTGGAATTCCTCCGCCAAAAACGACTAGTCTATCCCTAGGAGGCATCCCTTTAGCTAGCATCGCTTCATGAGAAAAAATATCTTTCCAAGCACTTGTAGGAAATCTGAATCCCGCTGAGGTATATGCTTTGTCTTTAGCTATATCAATAGAGTGTAAAAATGCATGTGGCATTCTTAAAAATGCGGATAAATTACCACCTGAATCAACCACAGCTACATTGATGGCTATGCCTAATTCTTCCGCTTTAACAACTGCAGCCATTACAATAACATTGGCTGCTTGCCAATGAATAAGATGACTATTTTCAGATATTTTCATTTTTATCCTGCGGTTTCTCATCCACGTAAATATATTCACGCGGATGAGAAAACATAGCTATTTTTAAGTATATACTTCGGTAAAAGCAGGGTTAAGTTCACCTGAGTGATAAAAGATTCCTCGGGGAATTTCTTCCTCTGTCCAAGTAATCACGGGCATATCAGGTGTCGCTAAATAGCCTAAACCAGCAAAGGTTTCATTACGATTACCTGAAGGATCAAAAAAGTAAATTGTTTCACCACGAGTAATACCATGTCTAGTTGGCATAACATCCATTTTAACGTTATTCATGCCCATAAGGTCTGCTGCTTTTAAAATATCTCCCCAACCTGGCAAAAAGAATGATGCATGATGAAAACCTGCAGTTGGCCCTGGAACAAAAGCTATATCATGAGGAGTAGTAGTTACCGTTAAAAAGGCAATGGCTTGAATATCTTGTTCAGGGCCAACAAGTGCTTGTTCTGTTAACCTAAAATTTAAACATTTTGATATAAAATTAACATTGTCGGCAATGGTATTAATTTGATTTTCAGGATCCAAGGGGCATACAAGTAAACAATGATCTAACCAATGAGCACCAACGCCCTTGACATCAATTGGCCATGGCGCGGGGTTTATATCACCCGTACTTTTACCCACAAACGTTTTTTCTGCAAATAAACACATGGTGTGTCCGCTAGGAAGTTGAAAGCGTATCGCTCTACCACAATCAATTAAAGTACCTACCGCGAGTTGTTCTACTCGTATACCATAAGCTTCAATAGATTTTGTAAAAGTATCAAGATCAGCATCATTTTCAACTTTATAAGCCACATGATCCATACCAGCATGATCTGATGGGCTTAAGATAACTGAATATTTATCCCATTCGTCCCAACCCTTTAAATAAAGATTACCGTCTTTATCTTCATCAGTAACAATAAGCCCTATAATATTCTCATAATGATTTCTTGCTGCTGCCATATCTAAAACACGTAAGTTAACGTGACCTATTTTCATTACACCCATAATATTCTCCCCAATTAAAATTTTTAAAGTGTTTTATTCACCCATAATTAAATACAAAGTTATTATTTTTATTAACCAGTTTTCTTTTTATTTTACCAATCACTTTTATTGAAATATCACTCTTAGGAAAGACACAACACGCTAAATAAGTACCATTTCTTTCTTCTTTCTGTGAGATATGTTTTCTACTCATCGTGACTTTTTCCACTTCCCCTTTAATAACTTGAATCTTACAAACACCACACCCACCACCATGACAACCTGATGGTATGCTGCATTTTCCAAGGTTTTTCATTCCTTGAAGTAAATGTTTACCCTCAAAACACAAATATTCTTCATTCGTATTAATAATTGTTATGCAATATTGCGTTAAAGGTGAAGTACTCATAAATTTACCTATAGTGAAATGCCTATTATATTAATTCGTAGAGTTTTACTAATATTTCAGATTATTGAGCTCTAATTGAAAAAAATAATTAAACCACAATACAACTTTATATATATACATTCAAATAAAATATATATTTTATTTGAATGTATATATTATTAGTATCTAGTATTCAAATCACGTAATCCTAATGTGCTAAGAAGTCACTTACCAACGAATTAAATTCTTCTTTTTTCTCTATTTGTGTCCAATGTCCACATTCACCAAAAACGTGTAATTGAGCATGTTTAATGAGATGAATAAATTCATAGGCATTTGATAACGGAATCACCTCATCATCTCTTCCATGTATAATTAATGTTTTATGTTTGATATTTTTAATATCTTCAGGAGCACTTTGCATCGCGACAACCCACCGTTGGCGGGGAGCAGGAAACATACTTGAAAAAGCTTCTTGAAACCCCTCTTGTATGCTTGCTTTATATCGTAATTCAGCTAATTCATCAGAAACGAGTTCGCGGTTATAGGCGAATATATCTAATAACTGTTTCATGTTCGCGATAGATGGTTGGTATCCCCAAGCTTTATCTAATCCCTCAGTCAACATAAAAGGAACCCCTACACTACCCATCAATACCAGCTTACTCACTCGTTCTGGATGACGAATAGCTATCGCTAGCGCTAAGCCACCACCAAACGAATTACCTACAACAGAGGCTTTGTCTATACTTAACGCGTCTAATAAACCAATAGCTTGCTCTACCCAATCATCCATTGAATATTGATTATCAGTTGGTCGTTCAGTATAACCAAAACCAACCATATCAGGTGCTATCACCCTGTTAAATTTAGCTAATTCAGGAATATTTACTCTCCAATTCGCCCATGCGCTAACGCCTGGGCCAGAGCCATGAATAAGCAAGACTACATTACCTTGACCAACATCATGGTAATTAGTGTTAATTCCATTAGCTTTTATTGATTTACCTATTTCAGGATTATTTTTCATTACGTATTTTCCGCGTTAAATTGACTTGAATAAAGGGCTTTTACTGACCGCTTCTTGACTGTCTTTGGTGTAAAAGTTTTCCATGAACATATCTCGTTCAAATAACCGGCCTTGCATCAGTGTTGTAATACACGCATCAACCATTGGTGGAGGGCCACACATGTAAGCTTTATGACCAGAAAATTTCCCATTAAAATGCTCTTTGGCTGCTACATGAACAAAACCTCGAGCCCCTTGCCAACCAGACAACTCTGGTTCATCAGATAATGCAGGAATATAAGTAAAGTTACTGTGCTCTACTGACATTTCAGTAAATAATTCATGGTAGTAAAGCTCATCTTGATTACGAGCTCCGTAAATCAAGGTAACATCACGCTTTTCATCTCTTTCGAATAAGTCCATAATCATCGATTTAGGACTTGATAACCCTGAGCCACCGGCAAGAAATATCATAGGTTCTGGTGCTGATTCTCTGACAAAAAAACGACCATATGGGCCACTGAACTTAAGTTCATCACCTACTCTTAATTCCTCGTGTATCCATTTAGTCCCTTTACCGTATTGTACTAAACTAATATTTAATTCTATTTGATTTTTATCTGAAGGGGGATTTGAAATTGAGAATGCTCTAGGGTATTCATCAACTTCTGGAAGATTTAAATTAATATAATGCCCAGCTTGAAACTCTATATTCTCTTGCAATGCTATAAATATTGATTTTATGCGTGGCGTTACTGTTTCTATTTTTGTAACCACACCTACATAATCTCTCACGGGATGATTTTGCGCATCTTCATCTTCTTCAACATCCGCTTCTATTTCTAAATCACTTGTTGGGATCGCACAGCAACTTAAACATTTACCTTCATCTTTTTCCATATCCATTAAAGCAAAAGGAGATGCATCACCATGTTCAACATCACCCTCTATAATATCTACTTTGCACGTGCCACATAATCCATGACCACATGCATGAGGTAAATAGATACCTGCTCTTAACGCCGCATCTAAAATAGTTTGTCCTTCTTCTACCTCAATGGTTTCTCCGAGCGGCTCAATCAATACTTGATAAGACATAATATCTACTCTTATTATTATAAATTTAACCAGCTTTAATATGAATGCTAGTTAATGATTTGTTAAATAAATGGATTAACTACCACTACCTTTATAACCCGTTAAACCCGGGGTTTTTAAGCGGATTAATGATTTATGTCCTATGCCATTTTCAGCTAAGCTTTTACCTAAATCTGGAATAAAATTTTCTCCATCTAATATCCAAGTAGCCGTAACCCAATCAATGTTTTCAAAATCAGGATGTGCACCACATACATTAGGCAGAACTTCACCTGTAATTGCAGCAAAAGGCATTTCAGGCGGAAATGGAAAAGCAAATGCTGTACCAAGTCCTAAATGGTCATCCCATGTAAAATAAACTAACTGATTACCATGAAAGTTTTCAACTGCATCTTTATTACCTTCAGGGTATGCACCATAATTTGTTTTAACTGTCATATTTTTATCTCCTATGCACTTTCTTCAATATCATTACTTTCACCCTTGGCTGCACGCCAAGCAATATCATCAGCAGAACCTTTATATTCACCACTATCTTCTGGATTAAAGTGATAATTCTTCAAAACATCTGAAATTTCTGCGCCACCACAATTCCCTTGGAATATTTGATGCACAGGTAACCATGCATGCGAATATTTTTCAGGTTCGTGGTCAAAGATAGCTTTACAAGCATCAGTACAGGTATGAAATTTATCACCCTTAAATTCACTTAAACGATAAGAAAGGTCGAGTGGTTTTCCTTTTGAAATTTCAGTAAAACACATAGGTACTTGGCATACCTGGCATAGCTGAGGTAGACCTGCATTAAAGTAACGTTTACCTTGTTTTTCCATCTCCGCATACATTTCCCAACGCGGGCGGTAATATTTATCAAAAGTGTTAGGATATTTTTCAGATAACCAATCCATTTTTTCTTTACTCGGGATCTCTGTTTGAAAAGCTGCCGCATGTGAAAATTGATATAATGTAAAATAAATTTGATGGCTTAAATGTTCAGCTTCAGCTGTAGCTTGTTCATGAAATTTAGGCATACGTAAGCCATATCGTCCTAAATCTTTGAACAATGCACCACAGTTATCAACAAAATAAATATCCCACGCTTCTTTCCAAGACATAGGGCTATCAGGCAACATGTAATCTTGCATTGCAGAAACCAAACCAAGCACACGATAGGCACGCCAGAAATGCTTATCAATCCAACCTTGTACTATTTCAAGATTGTCTTCATGTTGTTCAACAATGAACTTTATAATTTCAAGTCCTAAGGTCATATGGCGTGATTCATCAGACTGCGCTGAAAAACCAAAAGTAACCGTTGCCATATCTCCATTATGAGCAGCACCTGACATGAAAGGCACAAACAATAAATTGGTTAAAATATATTCAAAAGCAAAAGATATTGAGGTAATAAACTCGAATGGGCCTGCTGATCTTGCATCGTCAAAATATGATTTTGGTACAGATAAATACCATACATTGTCGTGCATATGAAACGGATCGTGTAAACCAGTAAAGTGTTTATTATAATGACTTAACGTATGTATTTGTGTTTGTGAGTGACGTAGTTCATCAATAGATTGCATTTGACAAGCTATTTGAGCACCTTCACCACTAAACTGGCGAGCTAAGTTTGCATAACCCCGGTGGGCACCATACTCTAATGGCGAAACCCCTTGTATAAAAAGCTTTAGTGCATTGATATAACTTGCATTAGTTATATTTAAATGCCCATTATTTTGTGCAAAACTATCAATGATGGCATAAAGTTTCTTATCTTTTTCTGCCTGATATTTCCAGTAAGCATCGGCAGTTAAGCGAAAAGGGTCTTCCCATTTGTCCCAGTCAACTATTTTTATTCCTTCATATGATTCTTGAGGAAAAACTTTTTCTTTAGGTTGGTAAGTTGGTTCCCAACCTAAACCACGAGTCAATAACTCATAGCGTTTACGCATATTTAATTTTTTAGCCATTATAATTCTCCTAAATTAATTCCATGACACTTTAAAATAATCGTCATCTTCATCAACACTTCCAGATAAAGACACTAAGACTAAATGTAGTTCTTGCAAATCAACATCACGACCCGCTAGTTCAGATACCATTTCTTTTGTTATTTTTAATTCACCTATATTTTCAATGCGAATCATTCCTGGCTGGTCATATTTAAATACCGCTTCTGGATTTTCTTGTTCAAATGCTTCGGCAAATGGGCGAGCATCTTCGTTATTTTGTAAGATAATAAATACTTTGCTGTCTGACATGGTAATCCCCTAAACTTTAAGACCTTGTTTCGCTAATCGTGTCAATAATGCACGTTTTATTTCTTCTAATTTATCTTCACCGCCATCAGTAAAGGCGACTTGAGTAATAGGGAAAACAGCGTTATTTAAACGTTCTGTCCATTTTAGTACCCAAGAAGAGAGTAATTCAGTGTTTGCATCACTTTCTTTTGCAACGACTTTAATAAGTTGGTTAGTCCATCGGGTAGTTTCTACATACCAGTCACTCATAAACTGTGTTAGCAACGTTAAAGCATTACCACCTTTACTACTTACTTCTTGAATATACTGATCAAAAATTAATGGGTAAATAAGACCATCCATGACAATGTTTTGCGCAACCATGATTTCAAACCAATCATCAAGTACAAAAATATCTTCCATGGCATGACGTAATTCTTGCCAAATAGGATCGTCTAACCAATCAGATTTTCCCTGTTCAAGCCCTATTGATTCGTTTTCGTCAATTAACAAAATAATTTTAGAAATATATTGTGACGTACCAATACGGTCGAAGCCATTCAACGATGCTACGGTTGCTATAGAAGCGCCATATGATCGATCACAAATATCTTGATTATTCATGTTGGCGCCATATTCAACGTGACGTAGCGGTGTGAGTATTTTTTTTATCGATGCTTTTAATTCATCTGGCAGAGATAGCAGCATGTTATGCTTTTCTGCCATTTTGAAATTGTTATCCATACTTTCTTGCTGTTTAGCACGCGCCATAACATAAGCACTATAATAAAACTGACGTGGGTCAGTAAAACTGTACCAATCTTCCATTACGATTGACGTGTTTTTCACATCATACAATTCTTTTCCTTTTGCCCAAGTTGGCGGATAATGAAAGTTAGCGGTAGGCTGTATATCGTAAATAGCTTCTTGATAACGTGATGCTGGTTTATCGTGCCCAATTCGTCGGCCAACGTATCCATAGTTGGTACGTTTTGTTTTTATTTCTTTCGTGGATATATGTACTGACATAAAACTTAGTCCCCATTAATATTTACTTAAAATTACTAATCTAGTTGGCCATGGCGCCACTTTAATTTATCAAGTTCAACTTCATGTTGTTGTTCTGTTGTTAATTCTTCAACATCATGTTTAATACAAAACTGACGAAATTGCTTAAAAGGTAAAACAAGCTCCACATACAAGGTAGGAGTGCCAATTGAGTAATCAAATTCAACAAATTTATTTTTTAAGATACCGGTTACATGAACAAAGTGTGCTTGTTTGATAGGTTCATCTGACTCCACATTGCTATTTACCATCATCTGTCATGTCTCCTCATTATATTATTTGCCCTTTAAATATTATTTTTATTAAAGCAATTAATAGACCAATAATAAATAAACATTAATTATCAATAATTTACATGTGTTTTTTACAGTTTGTACTCACCAATGAATATTTGTAACTATTTTTGATTACAAGTTTGATCATATGATCACTTTTACGTTTTTTATTTTATATAATGTGTATTATTTAACTGTTATTGACTACACAGCATGCTAGATGCGCAATTAATAACTGCTCATATGATCACATAAATAATTTGACATATTATTTAACGGCTAATAAAAAATATATATCCTTTCTATGGGCTTAAGGAGGAGTTAACTTGAGGAAGGTTGGATTACTATAAAACCATTATATAAAAATCAACACTAGAGCCTGTAGACAACGACGGTAAGCAAAAAGCAAACCAGCATTCTACAGAGACTCTTATTTTTTAATTAATCGCTTTGAACCGGTTAATCCCATGAAAGATGGTGTTCACTGAACACGACAAATTTTCACGATTAATCAAACGATGAACCGTGTTTTTAATATTGAGAAATCGACGTCGACTTTCGAGATCATCAAGGATGACTAAGACTTGGGTAATATCAAAACCATACTCCAACGCAATCTGTTTGTATGCGTTCATTAATATGGGTTGTCCGCAAGCTGCAGCCGCTTGTTTGTCTTGTACACTGGCATTTTCAATCTTGCAGCTAATAGTATTGAGATCTAATGCAACGTATCCAGATGACGTCAGCATCACTTCGTAGCCTTCATCACGAAGCCTGAAAATGTCACTCAATAGGCCGTACATGAAGGCAAAACTAGGTGTTGATTTTTAATATTTGCTAATAGGCTAGAGCCCACTTTTATGACTATACGTGATTTGTTTCGTGTGGATTTTGTACTTTTTTGTTCTTCAAATGTAGACAATAGTGATCCTTACTTTGATTAATCATTCATAAACTAAGCTATATTGACTAAATATCTTAGCTTATAAGTTTTTGTTAAACGCTAGCCTATAGAACTAATCACCCAGTCTACTTCTGCCTAGTTAAAAACTTTATAGGCGTTAAGTTTGCATTAAGGTTAATTCAATAAAGTAACCTCATCAACGCAGAGGAGACTTTATAATGTTAATCGAACCAGAGATCAACTCTTGTGCCAATCAGGTTACGGCACATTTCTTTACCAAAGCCGTGACTACGCAGCAAGCAATAACAAAAACGACTCAACTATCTAAATCATTCAACATGGATGTATTTAGCAAAAACTGTACGGGTAGAGTTGCAGCAGAACAATTTATCAAACAAGGTTTTAAAAAAACTTATCGCGCTAACATTTCAATTTCAATGCCTCAAGTACTGACGATCAACACTGGGAATTTTAAAGCCGCATTAGGCATTCGTAGTGCTAACTCACCACTATTTATTGAACAATATCTGCCTTGCCCTATTGAAAAAACGAGTGCATTAGCTAATAAAAATATACCAAGAGAAAAAATAGTTGAAATAGGCTGTTTATATAGCAACGCCAATCGATTTACCATTCCACTGTTTCTGGTCACCGCAATTTCATTGTTTTATCAAGGTTATAGCCATTTAGTATTTTCAGGAACTGAAAAGGTATTAAATATCATATCAAAAGCTGAGATTGACTTTGCACACCTTTGTAACGCAAAACAAAGCTTATTAACTCCTTCTAGCGATGATTGGGGGAATTATTATGAAACAAACCCTAAAGTTGCACTTATTGCCTTATCAAGTGTGATCAAAGCAATTAACAAACAACCTAGATATAAAAAATCATTTGAATCTTTAGATGTTAAAATTGCGCATGTTTGCAACCAGTTGGGGACATGTCAATGGTAATTGATCAATTATCACAATTTCCACCTGAACGTATAGCGTTACAAACACTTGATAACGCGATAAATTATAAAGAACTTATTACACAGGTAAATGAACTTACCGATTGGTTTATCTTAAATAACATTAAATCTGTCGCTTTGTTTGGTGAAAATAAGCCTCAGTGGTTAATTATTGATTTAGCGTGTCAACAGGCGAATTTAATTTTTACTCCCGTACCCGCGTTCTTTTCTAACCATCAAATAAAACATTTACTTAACTCGGTAAAACCATCAATCTTATTTGCCGATCACACTTTCCAACAAAAGCTATTAATAACAAAGAAAGCACTCGTTTCTCCTATTATCGAATTTAAAGTATTTAAATTAGATTATAAAACACAAGCTAACATTCCGGAGCACACCAGTAAGATCACCTTTACGTCGGGCTCTACTGGTGAGCCAAAAGGTGTTTGCCTGAGTATTCAAAATCAATTAAATGTTGCACATGCTTTGGTTAACAAAATAGAAATCGACGCGCCAGTACACCTATGCCTGTTGTCTTTCGCAACTTTGTTAGAAAATATTGCTGGTGTTTATGCACCATTGCTTGCTGGTGGCACTATTTGGATTATGAGTGATGAAGAGAGAGGGTTTAACGGCGCAGAGCTAACAAACTTCAATAAGCTTCTTAACGCTATTTCCATCAGTAAACCGCAAACCCTCATTTTAGTCCCTGAACTACTACAAGTACTATTACTAGGTATAAGCAAAGGTTGGCAACCACCACAAGCATTAGAATTTATTGCCGTTGGGGGTAGTCGAGTATCAGAAAAGCTTATCACCAAAGCAACACTGATGGGGTTACCAATTTATCAAGGCTATGGTTTATCTGAATGTGGCTCTGTTGTAAGTATCAATAGTAAAAATACGCATAATAACGATGGGGCTGGAGAGGTGCTTGAGCATTTATCTACTGAAATAATTGATGGTGAACTGATCGTTACAGGTAATTCATTTCTCGGCTATTTAGAACTACCTGATTCTTGGTATCAAGACAGAGTAGCAACAGGTGATTTAGTCGCTATAGTGAATGGTAACCTAGAAATAAAAGGTCGTAAGAAAAGCCTGATCATCAATTCTTATGGGCGAAATATTTCACCTGAATGGCTTGAGTCAGAATTAATATCAACAGGATTATTTCATCAAGCTGTCGTTTTTGGCGACAGTAAGCCTTTTTGCATTGCTATTCTCGTTCCGTTATCTACAGAGTTACCACGTGATAAAATTAAGTTTGCCATAACCGAATTTAATAAAAGCTTACCCATTTATGCTCAGATACACGATTATATTTTGTTACCCCAGGCTATGACGTTTATTGACGGTTTAGTCACCTCAAACGGTCGCCCAAGAAGATCAGCAATAGCACAGCATTACCATCAAGAACTCAGTAACCTGTATTCAAACCATTTACAAACATCAAACTAACGAGGTGTTCACCATGAACTTATATCAACGACTATTAACTGAAACAACACAAGAAAGAGATTACTTATTGTCATCTCCTATTATCCAACGTTGCTTTAACGGTGATATAGAACTCAGTGATTATGTCGCGTTTTTAACGCAAGCCTATCATCACGTAAAGCATACTGTCCCTCTATTGATGTCAGTTGGCGCAAAATTACCTGAAAGCAAAGAATGGTTACGCGAAGCGGTTGCTGAATATATTGAAGAAGAATTAGGCCATCAAGAGTGGATTTTAAACGATATTTCCGCCTGTGACACAAACAAAGAAACTATTAGAACAGGTCAACCTTCTTACGCAACTGAACTGATGGTTTCGTATGCTTATGACATGGTAAACCGCGTTAACCCACTTGGTTTTTTTGGTATGGTACACGTTTTAGAAGGTACAAGTATTGCCATGGCAGACAATGCAGCAAGCTCAATAAAAAGTACGTTAACGTTGCCTGATGAAGCATTTAGTTACCTTAGGTCACACGGTTCTCTCGATATAGAACATGTTAAGTTTTTTGAATCATTAATGGCTAAAATTACTGGTAAAGCAGAGCAAGACGTTATTGTGCAAAGTTGTAAAGTTTTTTATTTATTATACGCAAATATTTTTCGTGCCTTAGGGGATGAACACCAACTAAGTGAACTGGTGAGGATGAGTAATGAAAACATCACCTAAATGCCTATTAACAGGCGCTACTGGCGGTATTGGCAAAGCCATTGCGTTCGAATTAGCCAGTAAAGGTTATTCACTTGTTCTACACGGTAGAAATGAGCTAAAACTTTCAGCTTTACGTGAACAGCTTCCTTGCGTTAATGGTGCTGCACCCCATAAAATTGTTGTGGGTGATATTACAAACGCTGATGACAGAGCCACTATACTTAAATACGCTTTTTTATCAGCGCCTGTATCCTTGTTAATTAATAATGCAGGTGTTTCTTCATTCAATAAGTTTAGTAACTTGGCGGAGCATGAAATTAGTGAAATCATCAATGTAAATCTTATAGCTACGATGCAGTTCACTTATGACTTCTTACAAACGAAGAGTTTCTGTAAAGCAACTGTGGTTAACATTGGGTCAGCTTTAGGCGCAATAGGCTTTCCTGGCTATAGCGTTTATTGTGCGAGTAAATTTGGTCTAAGAGGGTTTACTGAATCATTAAATAGAGAACTCTCTAACAGTGATGTTAGGGTGTGTTATTTAGCACCAAGAGCGACAAATACTGACAGTAATAGCCCTGAAGCGGTTGCCATGAATAAGGCGATGAATAGCAAAACAGATCCACCTGAACTAGTCGCTAAATCATTAATGACCTTACTTCAAAGCAAAAGTGATAGAAAGTCTATTGGTTGGCCAGAGAAATTATTTGCCAGGATAAATGGGCTACTCCCTGAACTAGTTGATTCATCCATAAAGAAAAACCTGTCTACTATTTTAAAATTTACAGAAGGAAAATAACAATGAACTTTTTAACTAAATACACCGTGTTATTAGCCTATTTTTTCACTGCTATTAGCATTGGGCAAACAGTTGAAAAAAATTTTACAACATCACTGCAAGCACTTCACCAACAATGGGGAATTGTAAACTACACGTTAAGCGGCGATGAACAAGAGCAAGCATTTAAACAACTTGATAAACAATCAATTGCTTTTACCCATAATTTTCCCCATAAAGCGGAAGTATGGGCATGGAGAGGTATAATTCAATCAAGCTTTGCCGGTGTTAAAGGAGGTTTTGGGGCGTTATCTTTAGTCAAGGATGCAAAAAAATCATTAGAAAAGGCAATTTCCATAAATGGCAATGTATTAGCCGGATCGGCTTACACTAGCCTTGGCACTCTCTATCATAAAGTGCCTGGTTGGCCGATTAGTTTTGGCGATGATGACGACGCAAAAAAATTTTTAGAGAAGGCACTATTATTAAATCCTAACAGTATAGATACAAATTACTTTTATGGTGAATTATTGTATGATGAGCATCAATACAATAAAGCAATGCAACATTTGCTGATTGCCAAAAACTCCCCTGTTATCTATGCAGCAGATGAATACAGAAAAACAGATGTTGAATCCTTAATCCATAAGGTTGAACGAAAATTAGTAAAGTAAAAACGTTAACCTTATCTTTTCGGTTAGTGAACAAAAGGCAACGTTATGACCAATGAACTCACTATTTTATTTATTTATACAACACCATTGTTACTTATACTCACCTTTTATTTATATAAACGAAAAAAACAGCATCGCATCAGTAAAGATTTTCTAGCACAAGCTAAAATTGATGGCTTAACCGAGCCTGCTAGTTTGCACCCCATCATCGACCCACTAAAATGTTTAGGCTGCGCTTCTTGTATCAGCGCTTGCCCTGAGCAAAATGTGTTAGGACTGATTGACCGGCATGCTTATTTAGTTAATCCAGCCAATTGTATCGGCCACGGTGCTTGTAAAACGTCTTGCCCGCAAAATGCAATCACCTTGGTTTTTGGTAGTGAAAAACGTGGGGTTGATATTCCCGAGTTAACACCAGATTTTCAAACCAATATTCCAGGAATATACATTGCTGGCGAACTGGGCGGTATGGGATTGATAAAAAATTCCATTGAACAAGGGCGACAATCCATAGATTCAATTGCTAGCTATGTTGCTAAACAACCAAAACTTGACCCTTCAATAGTAGATTGCGTTATCGTAGGGGCGGGTCCCGCAGGATTAAGTGCCATGCTTGGTGCTAAAGAGAAACAGCTTAATATAGTCGCAATTGATCAAGATGTTGCTGGCGGCACAGTCAGTCACTTTCCTCGAGGCAAACTAGTAATGACCTCCCCCGCTCATATGCCCATTGTTGGTAAAGTTAAGTTTGGTGAAGTCTCAAAAGAAAAATTACTCACGTTTTGGTTAGAACTTATAAAAAAACATGACTTAAAAATAAATCAAAATGAAACCATGTTAGATATTACTACCGATGAAAAAGGTTACCTAAACTTAACGAGTAGTGAGAGAGTCTACAAAACCAAAAGCATTTTATTAGCGATAGGCAGACGAGGAACGCCAAGAAAATTAGGCGTAGAAGGTGAAGAACAGTCAAAAGTTGTTTACCGACTCATTGATGCTGAGCAGTACCAAAATGAAGATGTACTTATTGTAGGTGGTGGTGATAGCGCGCTAGAAGCCGCGTGTAGTATTGCCGAATTAGGCCGTTGTCGTGTCAGTATTTCTTATCGAAGCGATAGTTTTAATCGAGCAAAAGCTAAAAACAGAGCAAGAGTAGAGGCACTAGTCGCTTGTGGTCAATTACAGTTATATATGAGCTCAAAAGTTAATAGTATCAGTAAAAACAATGTACAATTAACGATTGAAAATGAGATAAAGACGATAGAAAATAGCGTAGTAATTGTCTGTGCTGGTGGTGTATTACCCACACCTTTTTTGAAAAGAACAGGTATTATGGTGGCAACCAAATATGGCGTTAAATAGATTGAAAACATTATTTTTTATCCTATTAATAAGTGCTATTACTAGCGTTTTTGCTAAAGAACTCCCTCAAAAAAACAATTTACCTATTTCAATTAAACAACTATTGCTTACCGGCCAATACCAGCAAGCCCTTCCTGATATAATAACGTTAGCTGAAGAAGGAAATAGCCAAGCACAATATCAACTTGCCTTGTTGTATTTACAAGGTAATTCAGTCAAAAAATCAACAAAAAAAGCTGAATATTGGTTGCTAAAAGCATCAAAATCAAATAAAAAAGCCAGTTATTTAATTGGATCCCTTTATGCTCAAGGTAGAGAATTAACAAAAAACTTAGATAAAGCTAAATTATTATTAGCGTTATCTAACAATCAAGGAAATAGTAAAGCAAAGCAACTTTATGATTCTCTATTCATAAGTAATAACGGTTTAATTACGTCAAAACAATTACAAAAAAAGTTGATCAAAGCGATTAAAAGCGGATCATTAACCAACGTTATTAAACTATGTCAGCAAGGGGCAAGACTTACGCTTACGCCTCATATCATTTCAAAAAACACCCCACTCATGACCGCGCTAAAGAGTCAACAACTAGAGATATCTCTTTGGATCATAAAAACGATAAAAAGCCAAAATAGCAATCATCAATTTAACAACCTAGATAATGCTGGCAATACCGCGCTGCATATCGCGCTACAAAATAATATTTATCAAGCAGCTAGCATGTTAATCAGACACACAGCAGATATCAATGTAGTAAACTTAAAAAAAGAAACACCGTTAATTTTAGCCGTGATGGCAAAAAACAAATCTATGGCTCAACAACTTATTAACCAAGGAGCTGTTCTAACAACAACAGATTTAAAGGGTAAAAGTGCATTAAATTATGCTAATGCATTAGGTTTAACGTTAGTACTCAAATCATCTCAGGATAAACAAACTAATCGCAAGCAAGCTGAAGCAACCTTAAGTCACAAAATACAAACACTAAAATTACAAGCAACGAATAAAAAAAGCCCCTATTTTGCTTGGCCCATACTTAACATTGCGGTTGCACAAAAGCAGCCTTTACTTATTAATGAACTACTAAGATTAAAACATAGCGCATGGCAAGAAAACCCTCAAAAGGATAATGCGATCAGTATTGCTATCAATCAAGAGCAAAGCAAACTCGCCATAGAGTTGCTTACTTATTCAAATAAAACAGTAAATAACTTAACAACTAATGAGCAAAAGCAACTCAGTAATTTATTTGTTAGCGCGATCAACCATAATGATTTACGATTGCTCAAAAAGTTACTCTTACTCGCCAATGAACAAACTTTACAAAAGTGGCCAATAGAAGAAACACCTTTGTGGTTTGCTATTAAGTTTAAAAAAGAAGATGCCTTTCAAGAAATTGTTAGAGTAATTCCTCCCGATAACAGGCGAGATAACCAGCAGCGTTCATATTTACTGCTAGCCAGTGAATTAAATTTGACAAATATAACAACCCTTCTGCTATCAATGGATCTTGATGTTAACTTGAGAAATGACACTGGCCGTAGTGCTTTATGGTATGCCGCAGATTTCGCTAATAGTAAGTTAATCAATGCGCTGCTTTATGCTAAAAGTGACATTGAACAAGCTGACAATTCAGGTTATACCCCGCTAATGCGTGCTGTAATTAAAGATTGCCAGGATTGTGTAACATTATTATTAGCCGCCGGTGCAAATGCACAAAAACAAACAGCAAATGCTAACAGTGCTTTGTTATTTGCTGCGCAAGGTAAACCGGCTATTTTAAAAATAATACTACATTTTAATCACCAAGCTAAACATGGAGAAACACTCGATATTAAACAAAGAAATAACAATAGCTTTACCCCATTAATGTTAGCCATTAAAAGTAATTGTGCCTCATGTGTAAAATACTTATTAGACGCAGGAGCCAATCCCAAAAGAAAAAACAATCAAGGTGAAAATTCTTTTTATTTAGCAAAATCTAAAGCTGATATTTTACCCCTTTTGAAAAAGTACTAGGAATGTTATGTCATTAAAAAGTAAAGTAGTTACCGTAGCCATTATAGTATTGATAACGACTGTCATCATTATAAAAAATAATGAGACTAGTGAGAGCAAACAGCTACACTCAGTCATTAAAAGCAATGATAAATTTAGTTCAATGAAATCTATCGCTCAACCTAATTGGTGGATAAAACCACCTATTAATTCAGCTGTACAGCAAAAAACCACCCCGTCTGTAAAAAGAAATGCTGAGCCAATATCAAATTTTTTGATTATGCCTGACATGAATGGTTGGCAATTACAGAAAAATAAAACAAGTATTGCGAGTGCTACGTTTAAATTTAATGGTAAAGACAATAAAAATAACCTTTATGAATTAGCTATTATTAGAATGAATGGTCAAGTTACTTTAGAGGCGGTATTAAGTATTTGGCAGAGTAAATCTGGCTTAACACCCGATTCGTCACCTAAAGCAACGACACTTGTGACTAAACAAAAACAAAAGCTTGAGCTATTTACCTTTAAAGGTGAGAAAAAAACAATTTTAGTCGCTGTGCATCAAGGAGAAAAACATACATTTTTCCGATTATCTTCACCTCATAACAACAATCAAGAAAGTGATCCTATCGTTAATCAAAAAATGGAACGTAAATTTAAAGATCTACTTGCTGGCGTGTATATCTATAGCAAATAGACGCTAGTGAATAGCTTATTCCCATATACCATAGGATCAACTACCAAAATAGTAACGGTATCCTAGATATAAAAAGTAAATCGACGTTTTTTGAGCAGGAAAAAGCGTCGACTCTGTATTATAGAAAATTCCACCAAAATCACCATAGATATAATGCTTTCGACTTTGATATTGCATTCTAAACGTAGGTGAGATACTTTGTTGACTCGTACCGTTCTCATTATTACGGGTATCAAATCTTAATTTAGGGGTGATAGAAATTCCATTATTAAAACGATATCGGCTTGTTGCATAAAGTGAATAAACCTGTGACTGTGATAAATCTGAATAACGAAAACCAAAACTGTTGGTATCATGATCACTATAAAGGTTTCTTACTGACAAATAGGTATTAGTGTAATACTGCCCTCCACTTTCTGAAATAGCAGGCACTCCACCCGACTCAGGCGCACTCGCTAAGTCCATCCATGTAATACTAGCACTCACATCATAACGTTCATTAATTGGTTGAAAAAATTGTAATGATGCCGTTTTACTGGTTAAAGTTCTATCTAACGCTAAATCCAATATTTCTTCATCATTTATAAATAAGTTTTGTAATTCAGTAAAACTATCAACACTTTGGCCAATAAGCGCATTGCGTGTGCCAACATAAGGATTTTTACGGTAGTTAAGTGACCAAGAGTAACGTTGATCAGATTCAGTACTGTAACTCCCCGAAAATAATAAAGCATTTAATTCATTAAAGAAAATATCATAATCAACTAAAGAGAAGACTGAAACAGCATCTTTAAAATAACTGAGCTCTCCACCCACAGCTCTCCTATCAGTTAAGTCATTGATGGATTGTTCAAACAAGAAAACACTAAAATCAATATCTTGCCAACTATTGTCAACATCAATACTTAGCCCATAAAATTGTCGCTCTGGGTCTAACGTTGTTACTTTAGATGAGGAAACAGGATAACCAGCAACAACATTAACTTGCATATCAGTGATAAACTCACTACTTAAAATAACACCATCAAATCGACCAAAAACACCTTTTCCTCGACTACGTTGCCGGCCTATTTTTAACTGGTATAAGTTATCTTCACTGTTAGCAGAAAAATTCAAGTATCTAATTTGTTCATTGGTTTTATCTGAATCGGGTAATAAATCTTGGTAGTGTCCTAATGAAACACGAAAGCCTACATTATAATCATCTAACTCCGCATGTCCTTTTGCATCCAGATCAAAATTAGCTAGTGATAAGGTATCGCGGCTATTACCCAGATTATCAACTAACAATGCTTGGCGATAATCGGTTGCAAAACTGCCTCTAAGGTAAGAAGATGAACGGCGCTTACGACCTTTTTTATTTTCTTTAAAACTTCTATTTTCACTTAACGTTTGAATGCCAATTAAGTTGTTTAATCTCATTTTTACTCTAGGTGCGGTATCAACCTCAGGGTAGTTTTCTAAAAACAACTGATAAGCCTGCTTAGCAAAAGCCAACTGACCTTTTTTCTCACGAGACACACCTAAAAACTCCAAAGCAAACTGCTGTTCGCTGTCACTACCTTGTTGATATAAACGGGTTAGTAACGTTGTCGCTAACGGATAATTTTTATCCGTAAGGGCTTCTTTAGCCTGTTCAAATAATATTAATGATTGAGGTGCTTTTAATTGTAAGTCTGTCGCAGGATCTTGCTCTATAGCGTAACTAGAAACACAATACATATGAGCAGAAACTAGCCCAATAATGGTGATAACCTTTTTAAATTTTTTCATTAGTCAAACTCACTATCACTAACACGATGCTCACTATTACGAATCTTTTTAATAGTGCTCAAAGAGCTGTCTGTATATTCATGACAAGCTCCAGCACAATCCCTTAGCTCGGAAACGTTATAAAAAATGTTTCCTGTCTTGTCATGTTCATCCGCTTCATAATCGTTAGCATGACAACCTGCACAATCTGGCGCATAAGAAGGAAATTTCCAAGAGATTATTTCATTATTATTGGTATGACAATCAACACAATCTAGTGGCGTTCTATGCTCACCTGGATAACTACCACTATGAACGTAATTACTAAAATTCCAATTTTGTATACTGTGACAGCTATCGCACTCAAGTGACGTAATGAAGTGACCATTATCAGTTCCTGTCGCAATATTACCATTATGACAACTGCTGCAGGAGCCTAAAACATTATTATGATCGGTTGTTATTACCGGCGACCAAGTTAATGGCGAGTGACATGCTTCACAAGTTTGTGTGGACAAAATATGCTGTGTATCTTTACCTGTTGCCGTATTACCATCATGACAACTACTGCAATTATTACTGACATCACTGTGGTCAAACGTGGCAGGTAACCAAGCATTGTTTATATGGCAAAAATCACACTCTAACGTAGTCACTAAATGATCACCTGGTTTGCCTGTCGCAATATTGCCATTATGACACGTTGTACATGAGCCTAAGACATTGTCATGATCAACCTGAAATTCAGGAGACCACGTTGTGCTTGAATGGCATGCTTCACATGCGGTTGTTGAGAGAATATGTTGTGTATCTTTACCTGTGGCAGTATTACCGTCATGGCAGTTTACACATGAACCTATTACATTTTCGTGATCAACTCTAAGTACGGGTTCCCATGCTAACGTGGTATGGCAGGCTTCGCAAACAGCAGTAGAAACAATATGAGAGGTATTTTTTCCGGTTGCAAAGGTACTGTTATGACAGGAGCTACACGCTTGTGTTACTTCTGTATGATCAAACGTAGCAGGTAACCATGCGATCGATGTATGACAATCATCGCACTCTTTAATGGTTGGAAAATGATCCGCCGGTTTACCCTCAGTAACAGTATTATTATGACAACTTGTGCAACTCCCTATTACCTCTAAATGGTCGACGTTGATAACAGATTGCCAGTTGTTGTCTAGATGACAAGATTCACAATTTTGGCTGGTAAGAATGTGTTCATTACCCTTACCTTCGCTGATCACATCATTATGACAAGTTGTGCATTGTCCTTGTGCCGATTGATGTTCAAAACGTGGGATCGCACTCCAATTAACTGACAAATGACAATCGCTACAACGGTCATTAGTTCGCATATGATCGGATGGCTTCTGACTCGCTTCAATCATACCAGCATTGCCATGACACAACTGACACTCTGATGGTGTTCCTTTGAACTGACCATTGATATGACAATCTTGACACTCAACAAAATCATGCTGACCTAACAGAGGAAAAGAGGTCATTTGGTGATCAAATGTTTGCGCTATAGATGCGTTACTCAAAAACATAGTCACTAACAACGTTAGTAAGCAGGTAAAGAGTATATGAGGTATTCTAGTGTTAAAAATCATTGAAACTGTCCATATTGTGGCATTGCTGACAATTTTTACCAAAAGCACCTTGGTGAACATCATCATACTGATGACAAGCAACACACTGCGATGGCGGCGTTAAAGGTTCTGCATCCTCAATTCGATGGCATGAATCACAAGATAAATTATTATGTGCACCTTCAAGAGAATAGTCTGTTTGCTCTTGATGGTTAAACTGCCACGAATTCCAACTAGCGGAGTTATGGCATTGCTGACACTTACTTCCTAATGAGTTTTGATGAGGATCATCTTCTTGGTGGCAATCAACACAACTGAATAGCTTTACGGTAAAGTCACTTGAAAAATGACATGTTTGGCAAACTTGCAACTGATGTGCTCCCGTTAACGGGAACAAAGTAAAGTCATGATTAAAAGTAACCTGCTCATGCCACTTTTTCTGTTGATGACATTGCTGACAATTCTTACCTAACGTACCATTGTGAGCATCAGATATTTGGTGACAGTCATGGCATGTTCTTGCTGCTTTCAATTGTTTGTCATCACTTTGTTTCGTTATGCTTTTATTCGTTATGTTTTTTTCAGGTAAGCCAGGTAAATGACAAGCCTGACAAGCTAACTTTTCATGAGCACCTTGAAGACTAAAACTCGTTTCTTCATCGTGATCAAAGCGTACTTTTTCCCAATCGTTATTATCGTGACATTGCTGACAGTCAGTACCATTGTTACCTAAGTGCACGTCATCTTTTTTATGACAACCGTTACAGGTTTTTTCAAGTTTACTAGTATGTTTATCTAATTTGTTATTAGTTCTGCTCGCAGGTAAATGACAACTCTCACAGCTTAGCTCTTTATGTTTTCCAACTAAGCGATATTTAGTTTCTTTAAAGTGATCATATTGCGTTTTATCCCAACCTTGCTCTGTATGACAAGAACCACATTTATTGCCAAATGTATTTAAATGCGTATCTTTAGATAAATGGCAAGTAACACACTGGCTCCCTATTTCTACGGCAACATCATTAACATGACATGATTGACAAGACAGTTCGTCGTGCTTACCTTTCAGTAAAAAATCAGTGTTTTTATGATCAAATTTGGTTTGTTGCCAATTTTTTTCGTCATGGCAACTAGTACAAGTATCCTTTAATTTTCCTTGATGGGGATCATCATGACAACTAGTACAGGTTTCTTTTTTGAGGGATAAACGGAAGTTTTTATCTGTTGATGTGTGACAATCACTACAAGCAAGCGGCAAATGACTCTTTTTAAGTGGAAATTCAGTTTTATTATGATCGAAGTGTGTCTTATCTAACGACGTTATATCAATGTCTCGCCCTTTATGATCGGTATGACAACCATTGCATTGTTTAATATCATCTTTGGCTATTTTGCTGTGGAAGCCTCGTTTTTGTTTAAGATCATTATCAATATCTTCATGGCAATCTAAACAGAGTGGTGACTGGTTTTCTTTATCAAAATGAAGATGACATTGTTGGCATTTACTCTCAATTTTTGCATGGGGACTAGTAAGATCTCCCGGCATTAACAGCAATTGTTTTAAACTCAATTTAGTGTTGCTCTCTTCAAATGCATAAACGTTATTATTCGTAAACAGACACAAAGTTATTAGTATAACCAAAATGACATTACTGAATTTAAAATAATCGTTCCTAATAGAGTCAAGCAAGTCGCCAATACTAGTGCCAATATTATAAAGAACAGAAAATTTTAAAACGTTTATACCCATACTGACTCCAATCTAGTATTGCTAATAAATGTGTACCACAAATATATGAACAGTGGCTGTGATAATCATCATAAAAAATATAGGTAAATGAAACACATGCCAGAGAGAGAATAACCGTGTATACAAAGCATAATTAGCCATTTTTTCAAGGCTCAATAATCCATCATTCCAATAGTTGATATCCTTTAATATATCTTCTTGATTATTTTTATCTTTACTCTTATTTGTATCTTCATTCGCAGTTAACCACAGCGCTTTAATCGATAATTTGGATTGACGACGAATAGTGTTAATTTTCCACCTTGCCCAATAACTGATTCGAAGGGGAACGGTGCGCAGAGTGAGTTTACTTTCAATTTGATGCAACGTTTGTTGAATATCACTGGTGAGAAAGCTTAGAGATGAAAAGTGAATCTTGGCAAGTTGGTAATCACCATCGAGATCAGAAAAGCTGATTTGCTCTCCATATAATCCTCGATGTAACTTTTGATAGACGTAGCGTCCTATCAACCCACTACCCGCAACAAGTAACATGGAAAATAAGGCGATACTGCTATTTAAGGAACCTAAATTAAAGTTACTATGCAAGAGAATAAAACAAGGACCTAAGACACCAAAAACCATATGTAAACGAAACCAGTGGTGTACTTTAAAAGCATGGCGCATTGGTTTCCAATATTTTCGAGCAGGATACAGCAAAAGCAATACCATCATAGTGGATCCTGTGATGCCAAAGGCATAACCTATTCCCTCTTCAGCATGGTACCAATATTCATCGCGCTCTAACCAAGCAAGCAATAAAACACCAATGGTGCATAAACTAAATAATATAGAGGGTAAGATTCGACGATTCATATGCACTAAAATTCACGAGTAATATTTAATAATAAAAAGCTTTTCTTAACATAAACTTATCATATAAATAGAGCTGAAGGAATGTAGGATAACACTTTAAGGGAACTAGACTTGAGGCTATACTTTATTACTTTATTACTAAAGTTTCTATCAAACTAATGCGCTCATCATCAAGGTTACGGCGCATATTATAAGACTTAACCTTAAAGTCATTTCCAATGAGCATATGCAAACCTAGTTCTGGCAGTGCTGAATCACCCTCGGGTTTTTTCATACGTGCAAAGGCATGCTGTGCCAGATCGGTCTTCTCGTTCCATACTTCAACCTTAAACCCAGCGGATGTAATCACATCACGGAATGGTTCCTGCGGTATCAAAAAGTTCATAGAGCTGTCTTGCGCCCATGGAACCGGAAAATAAATGGGTGTATTCTTATTGCCACATACCTCATACAAAACGGCACGTGCTCCAGGTTTGAGTACACGATAAATTTCCTGTAACCACCCTAGTTTGTCTTCGACGTTCATGTTCATCTGAATTGACCAAGCACCGTCAAAAGTATTGTCCTCAAAGGGTAAGTCAAGCGCACTTGCGGCGTTGAATTTGACACGGTCCTGCATGTTGAGTAATTGCGTTAACCTTTCTGCGGCGTCTATATATTCATCACTCAAATCTATACCCGTAACATGACAACCTGTTTCATGTGACAAACGGCGTGTTGATCCGCCAACACCACAGCCTACATCAAGTATGTTCATATTGGGAGTAAAATTAGCTAGTTTAATCAACTCTTTAGTTGCCATATCACCCCGAATGTGAAATTCATCAACAGGCTGAAGATCACCAAGTGTGACCTTAGATAAATCTTTACCAAGGTTATTAAGACCCTTAATTATGTTGTTATACAAATTGTTTGGAGAGTAATAGCTGTGAATATGTTTCATAATTTTTAATCTTAATGCAAAAATAATACGAAATGACTGTTTTCAAACTATACATTATATCTCATAGGGTTAATATTAATTGATAATTATCTGTTCCTAAAACAGTCTTTAACCTATTATTATCATTTTTAAAACACTGGTTTGAATTATGACGGAAATAATAGTTAGAGGCTATCATCTAGATGGCTATCAACATGTAAATAATGCGCGTTATCTGGAGTTTTTAGAGGAAGCGCGTTGGGCTTGTTTAACTGATGATATAGATTATTTTATGCAGCAAAAAATAGCATGGGTGGTCGCTAATATTAATATTAATTATCGATTACCTGCTCTGCTTGGACAACATTTGGTCATTAAAACCACCGTTAATAAAATAGGTAACAAAAGTAGCATTCTTTCTCAAGTTATACGCTGTAAAGAAACAAATCATATCATTATTGATGCTGAGGTTACTTTTGTACTTTTGGATATGAAGACTAATAAATCTCTACCTATCGTTGATGATTTACTTGAAAAGTTACTGAACTCTCAAGCGAAGTTAGCACAAATAAAATAGATAATAACGGTGATTTGGTTAACTCGTCTAAAATGAGTGCTTGAGCAATTACAATTAAAGTCATTGTGATAAATAATGGTGTTCTATTATAAGTCACAGCAAGGATAATATGATATTGCTCAAGCCCTTTTTCGATGTTTAACTTAATAAGACCGATTACGCTGTCTTTTCAGCTAGTCTATCAGCAAGATATAACCAAGTTGGTAATACCGTATCAGGGTTTAGTGATACGCTATCAATCCCCTGTTCTACTAGCCATGCGGCAAAATCTTCATGATCAGAAGGCCCTTGACCACAAATACCTACATACTTACCACGTTTCTTACAGGCGCTAATGGCCATTGATAATAATATTTTTATCGCCGGATCACGCTCATCAAATAAGTGAGCAATTAAGCCTGAATCTCTGTCTAGACCTAGAGTTAACTGAGTTAAATCGTTTGAACCGATAGAGAAGCCATCAAAGTAGTCGAGGAATTGATCAGCCAGTAAAGCATTAGATGGCAATTCACACATCATAATAATGCGCAAACCATTTTCACCACGCTTTAAACCATGCTCAGCTAAAATATCAATGACTTGAGATGCTTCATCAACCGTTCTAACAAAGGGGATCATCACTTCAACATTGGTTAAGTCCATGTCGTTACGAACGCGTTTAAGTGCTTCACATTCAAGCGCAAAGCAATCACGGAAATCTGTTGAAATATAACGAGCAGCACCGCGATAACCAATCATTGGGTTTTCTTCGTCTGGTTCGTATTCTTCACCACCAACCAAATTAGCATATTCGTTTGACTTAAAGTCAGACATACGCACAATCACTTTTTCTGGAGCAAAAGCGGCAGCAAGCGTTGAAATACCTTCAGTCAACTTAGCAACATAAAACTCTACCGGGCTTTCATAACCCGCGATGATATCGTTAATTTCATCTTGTAAATCAGCTGACTGACTATCAAAGTTCAATAATGCTTTTGGATGAACACCAATCATTTTATTAATAATGAATTCTAAACGCGCTAAACCAATACCTGAATGGGGTAATTTAGCAAAAGAGAATGCTCTGTCTGGGTTACCCACATTCATCATTATTTTTAAGGGTAACTCAGGCATTGCATCAATTTCAGACGTGGTTACTGTGTAATCCAACTTACCTTGATAAATAAAGCCCGTGTCGCCTTCAGCACAAGAAACGGTAACCTCATCACCTTCTTTAATAACGTCCGTTGCATTGCCACAGCCAACAACTGCAGGAATCCCCATTTCACGAGCGATAATAGCCGCATGACAGGTTCTGCCACCGCGATTAGTGACAATAGCAGAAGCGCGCTTCATGATAGGTTCCCAATCGGGATCTGTCATATCAGTCACTAAAACATCGCCCGGAAGGATTCTATCCATTTCAGCTAAAGAAGCTAAAACTTTAACCGTACCACTACCAATTTTTTGGCCAATTGAGCGACCTTCACAAATAATTTTTGCCGTTGCTTGTAATTGGCTATTTATTTGGAATTGTTCCATGATATTGGCGTTTTCACGACTTTTAACAGTTTCAGGACGTGCTTGTACAATATAAAGTTTATTATCTAAGCCATCTTTAGCCCATTCAATATCCATTGGGCGACCATAATGTTTTTCTATGATTACCGCTTGTTTGGCAAGCTCTTGTACTTCAGCATCGGTTAATGAAAAACGGTTAGAGTCTTTTTCATCAATATCAACAATTTCAACTTGTTTGCTGTGCTCTTGAGATTGTGTATAAACCATTTTAATGGCTTTACTACCAATGTTTCTTCGCACAACCGCAGGCTTGCCTTTAGCAAGTGTCGGTTTATGTACATAAAACTCGTCTGGATTTACAGCGCCTTGTACCACCATTTCACCTAAGCCAAAGCTAGAGGTAATAAAAACGACATCTTCAAAGCCTGATTCAGTATCAATAGAAAACATAACACCCGAAGACGATATATCACTACGTACCATTTGCTGTATACCAGCAGATAACGCAACACCACGATGATCGTAACCTTGATGAACACGGTAAGAAATAGCACGGTCATTAAATAAAGAAGCAAAAACATGCTTAATGGCAATCATGACAGCATCAAAACCACGCACGTTAAGAAATGTTTCTTGTTGCCCTGCAAAAGATGCGTCAGGCATATCTTCAGCAGTTGCCGATGAGCGCACAGCAAACGAAGCATCGTCAGAAAAATCCCCTGCTAATTTAGCGTAAGCTAGCGCAATATCTTTTTGCATTTGCTCTAAGAAAGGTGTGTCAATAATCCATTGGCGAATGGTTTGTCCACATCTTGCTAACTCCTTCAAATCGCTAACGTCAAGACCATCAAGCAGTTGATAAATTTTTTCGTTAATACCGCTTTGCTCTAAAAATTCATTAAAAGCAAAAGAGGTAGTAGCAAACCCAGTAGGCACTTGCACACCCATATTAGCTAAATTAGAAATCATTTCCCCGAGTGATGCATTCTTACCGCCAACGCGATCAACATCTCCCATTCCTAAGTTTTCATACCAAAGCACGTTTTCTTGCACAACAATTCTCCATTGAGAGTCAGTAAAACAATAAATCTATTTAAAAGGCTAAATATGCTTATTTATTTGTAGCACTATATTTATAACTTGAGACATTCTACACTGCTAACACAATAAACTTAAAGTGAAAATAGAACATAATTTAGAAATTTTCATACTCACTTTCATCATAATATAAGAGGTTTCTCCATGCGCACTGCTTTCTACATTTCCGACGGAACGGCAATAACGTCTGAAGTATTTGGTCATGCTTTGCTTTCTTTATTTCCCACTGAGTTTAAACATCAAACCATTCCCTTTGTTGAGTCAGTTGAAAAAGCGCTAGAAGTTAAAGAACAAATCAATAAAGTCTGTGCTCGCAGCAATGAACCCGCATTAGTTTTTCATACCTTTGTTAACAATGATATCCGTGAAGTTATCGACAGCTGTGATGGCGTTATTTACAATTTTTTAGAAAAATTTGTCGCGCCTCTTGAGCGACAACTTAATATGAAAGCAAAACCAAAAGCACATAGAACCCATAGCATCCATGAAAACAGCTATGATTATCGTATTGAAGCAGTAAATTATGCACTGACAAATGATGATGGCTCTAAGGTGACTAATTATGAAGAGGCCGATGTAATACTAGTGGGTGTATCTCGCTCAGGTAAAACGCCAAGTTCACTCTATTTAGCGCTGCAATATGGTATAAAAGCGGCCAACTATCCTTTTACCGATGAAGACATGGATGACCTAACACTACCCAGTTTTTTAAAACCATTTAAAAAGAAACTGTTTGGTTTAACGATAGATGCCCAACGGTTAATTGATATTCGCGATAATAGAATGGCGAATAGTAAATATGCTTCACCAAGACAATGTCGTATGGAAGTACGTGAAGTTGAGAAACTTTATAAGAGAGAGAAAATTCCTTTTATCAATACCACTAAATTTTCAGTAGAAGAAATTACCGCTAAAATATTGAGTGAAACAGGGTTGCAACGCTATAAATACTAACTAATTTCAAACAATCATACTTATCATTAGTTAAATAGTTCACATTAGTGATTAATTTAGCTATGTTAGCGCGCATAATTTAGTTTATGTGCGCTAATCTATAGTGCAACATAAACAATATCGTCTAAAAAAAGCATACAAATTTCATGACTATTAAAACTGATGAACTACGCACAACATTAATTGAAAACTTAGTGTCTCCGGCTCAATTAGCACAGCAAATACCTTTGAGCGCCACTACCGCCAACTTTATAATGCAAAGTCGCCGAGAAATAGAAGCTATTATTAGTGGCGAAGATAAACGCTTGTTAGTTATTATTGGGCCGTGCTCTATACACGACACCACTGCTGCTATTGACTACGCAAAACGTCTAACCCTATTACGTGACAAGTACCGTAACGAGTTACTTATTGTTATGCGCGTTTATTTTGAGAAACCTCGCACTACGGTTGGCTGGAAAGGATTAATTAGTGACCCTGATCTTGATAAATCATTTCATGTTGCTAAGGGACTAAACCTAGCCAGACAATTATTAGTCGATATTAATGAGATGGGTTTACCTGCGGGTACTGAATTTTTAGATATGGTTACTGGCCAGTATATTTCTGATTTAATCAGTTGGGGCGCTATTGGCGCGCGTACTACCGAAAGCCAAGTACACAGAGAGCTTGCTTCTGCACTATCGTGCCCTGTTGGTTTTAAAAACGGCACTGACGGCAATGTAAAAATAGCATTAGATGCCATCAAGGCCTCTAGTGTTCCTCATGTATTATATTCACCCGATAAAAGTGGACAAATGTGTATTTACCGTACCCATGGAAACCCTTATTCTCATGTTATTTTACGTGGCGGCAAAGTACCTAATTACCACAAGGATGATATTAACGATACGTGTGAAAAATTAGAAAAAGCCGAGCTCAAGCAAAGAATTATGATTGATTGCAGTCACGGCAACAGTTACAAAGATCACAATAAACAAATTGATGTAGCTCGTTCTCTTGCCGAACAAATTAGCCAAGGCGAAGAAAGTATTTTTGGTGTCATGATAGAAAGCTTTATTGAAGCAGGTAATCAAGCAGTCAAAGCAGATACACCACTAGTTTATGGTAAAAGTATTACCGATGCCTGTGTTGACTTAGCGGTTAGTGAAGATATTTTATCTTTACTCGCTGATGCGATAAAACAAAGGTAACTACGTTAGCCCTGCTAATAATTCAACGATTAAACAGGTAAGGCTAAATATCAAGCCTTACCTGTCCCCCTTTATTTTTATCATATTTCCTTCATTTATTTGACATAAATTTGTCACTTCTTACTTTTACACTAGATGAGTTTTCAAATTAATTTAACTCATTGTAAAGTAGGGACAAACATGTCTATAAGAAAAACAATTATCGCGATCTCTTTAGTATCGGCATTATCTGCCTGTCAATTTGATGGTGACGATGGCGCACAAGGTGACCTTGGTATCACTGGTATTCAAGGTAATCAAGGTGTTGCCGGTGAAAGTTCTATCAAAAATGTCCGAGTTGAAGTAGTCGGCCGATTTAGCGCTGTCGGTAGTGATATTGCGGGAAAAAGTGCAGCCGAAATTGTTCCATTTCATGCGGCTAACTCTATTGCTATTTTCGAAGATACTTTAGCTATCGCCGTTGAAGCGAGCGATAAAACCCAAAACGGTGCTGTTTTATTTTATAAATTAGATAACCAAGGCACAGGCACTTTTATCAAAGCAGTAAAAGTAGGCGGCTGAAGTGGTCAAGTCAAACCATAAACAGTTCGCCTTAGGTGTATATATTCATCCTACTCCTTCGACAAGCTCAGGATGAACGGAGGTTATCGCCGTTCATCCTGAGCTTGTCGAAGGGTCAAAGGTTCAAAGGTTCAAAGGATAAAACTCACAAAGTTTTATCCTTTTTTATTCGCTTAAGTTATTTCAATTGTGCTAACAAACCATCACTGGCATCTTCAACTAAATCTAAAACAAAACGAAAACCATTAACCCCGCCATAGTAAGGATCAGGGACTTCGGTTTCTTCATGATTTTTGGCGAACTCTAAAAACAATGATATTTTGTGTTGTAAATGGGCAGGAGCGAATTTCTTTAGATTTTCAATATTGTCATTATCCATCGCTAGAATAAGATCAAAATCATCAAAATCGTCTACTTTTACTTTACGGGCTGTTAACCCCTCAAAAGAATACCCTCGCTCAACGCCAACTTTTTGAGCACGGTGATCAGGTTTTTCCTTTGCATGTGCACCAACGGTTCCTGCAGAATCAATTTTCAATGATAAGCCTTGAGCGCTGGCCTTCTGGCTAAAAACAGCTTCTGCACTAGGAGAACGACAGATATTGCCCATACAGACAAATAATACAGATTGAACGTTACTCAAGTATTTCAAAATAAACTCCTTTTTATAATCAGATAATTAGAGCACTAGCCCTTACGTACCAGGGTGCTTGTTGATTTTTTTGTTATGTTGAACTTAGTAACCCAACGTCTATTGCCTGTTGTTCATTACTGAAAATAGCCATAGCAGTATTCATTTTTTTAAACCCAAGCTTTTTGTAAAAACCTTCTTTACCAAGGTTAGCATACAATATTATTTTTTTATGACCGAAAGATAACTCAATTAATTTGTTAATAATATTACGTCCTAAACCAATTCCTTGATATTCAGGGTGTATTGCAACATCACATAGGTATGAGCAATCAAGTCCGTCAGCTAATGCGCGACCGACGCCAATAAGTGTAGAATTATCAAAAACGAAACATTTAAACTTACTGTTAGAAAATACAACTTTTAAGTCATTAGCCGCTTTATTGCCTAAAGGTGCAATACGATATAAATCTGACAATTGATTCCAATTAATGTCGGATTGATCATAAATCCATGAATAATTTTTCATATTTTTCTGGTTCAACATAACGCCTTAATAACTAGGCGCCTATTAATTAATTTAAACACTATGATAATCCCAACTAAACCATAACTGCAAATGGTAAATAAGACACCAGCTTTAGGCGAACCATGTTGATTAACTTATTATGTGTCGGCACCTATTTGTTGCACCCAACGCTATTCATATGAGTCTAAATATTCGACAACAGCCAAATATTTTCACTCGCATCACATTTTCCCTTTAGGCCACCAGGCACGTTTATTTTTTTGAGAAGACTCAACTTGTAACTATCCACATAATACTGTTTAACGTCATCATCACTAATAGAGAAAGGAGGGCCTTTCATCAATTTTTGATCATATTCAAATGTAAGCAGAAGCTGTGGTGATATTCCAGTAATTTCAAGTAAATGTAATCTATATTTCTCGCGTATCTTATCTGGCAAAGCAACCAGAGCGGCTCTATCATATATTGCATCAACGAAGCCTAGCATCTCACGACATAGATCGAAAATATCACCTACAAATATATCAATGTTTTCTGCACTGTAGCAGTATATGCTTCCTAATTTAGAAATATTTGGCTCTATTCCAAGTTCAATGAATAGCTGTTCGACAGCAGGCTTATTCAGCTCAGATCCTGCAACACGATAACCTTTAGAAAGTAACCAAGCAATATCAAGAGTTTTACCACATAAAGGTAAAAATATACGGCCACCTTCAGACAAAGGAAGCTCATTTATATATTCAACTAATAAAGAATTAGCTTGGCCTTCGTGAAATCCAATCTCATTTTTTTCCCATATTTGATGCCAAAAATTTAAATCCATATTTAGACCTCTTAGTTATTTACTGAACACATACGCCCCGTTCAAAGGCAAATAATTATTGGCTAAAATGTGAAGCGAAGCGGAATCTAGCCAACGGTTTTAAGTCCGTTTGAACGTATTGTTAGCACTACGAACAAAAAAAAAGTAAATATAAACTCATTAAGCCCCCACTACTATACCCTTAATGGTGTTCGATTTTAGCAACTTTTTCTTCTTTAATTCTAGTCATAAATTGGCCAATTCAGCATCAAAATTAGCTGTCATGTCGGTAACGACTAAAGTGAAACCCTCTAATGATTTTTCAGTTAATGTGACATCGATACCTACAGCGGTAGTTCTTGTTATTAATTTATTTTTTGTCTTTCTTAAGCAGCTTCTTATATGCGTATTATACCTATGTAGTTATAATTTAATTTTACCTATTAATACATCCTTAAACATAACCCAGTCACCTATAAGACTGTATATTGGATATACAAAAGTAGCGGGTCTATTTTTTTCAAATATAAAATGTCCGATCCAAGCGAAACCATAACCAATCAAAGGTATAAAGAACAATAAATAAAATCCTCCATATACCACAACATAAAGAATTAATAAAAGAATCAAAAAAGATCCAACAAAATGAAGTCGACGACATATCTGATTAGTATGCTGACTAAGGTAAAATACGTAAAACTCGGTAAAATCATTATATTTCTTTGGCATTAAACTGACCTTGAATGGTTACACTGTTGGTGACGGATATAAAAGTATACCAACGCCCTGTTAAGCGGCTGAAAGTAGTTGACTAAAATGTATGAGTTACGAACAACAGCCAACTATTTTTTGTCCGACTTGAAAACCATTGTTAGGTGTGGCTTACCCAAAAACTAAAGTTAACGCTATAATTAACATGGTAATTCCAACAATAAACTCCAGAACTTGCCAAGCTTTAGGTTTTTGAAACACTGGGGCTAATAACCTAGCGCCATACCCCAAGCTGAAAAAGAAAGTAAATGAACCTAAAATGGCACCAAAACCAAATTCAACTTGTTTACCTTCATATTGAGTTGAAATACTTCCTAATAGTACCATTGTATCTAGATACACATGAGGATTTAACCACGTAAAAGCAAGGCAAATAGCTACCGTTTTTAAAATTGATTTCTCGACTCCAGTTTCTGGCTTTAATATATGACGTTGACTAAATGCGGATTTAAAACTTAACACAGAGTACACAAGAAGAAACAAAGCACCGCCATAACGAGCATATATTTCGATAGAAGGATACTCATTTACAATAGCTCCAAATCCCGCAATACCAAGTGAAATTAAAATAGCATCAGAAACACCGCATATTGTACAAATTAATAAAACATGTTGTTTTTTAATTCCTTGCTTTAATACAAAAGCATTCTGAGATCCAATTGCAAGAATAAGAGATAAACTAAGAAAAAAACCAGCGAAAAAAGTAGTCATATAGAGAAGTTATCCTTTTGGGGATGAATAAAGTAGCCAACAGTGATTGCTACCGCCTGCAATTCCATCAAGAATTGCCATTCGTTGTTGCATAAATTCATAATCATCAACTAAATAAGTAAACGCTGACCGTTCTCAGTAATTAATATGGATTATTTAGAGGTGTGGAGAGCAGCTAAGATTATTGTGGCTTGATGTTTTAGTGTTGTAACAAGTTCGGCTCTCATGATGACTCCAATTTAGGAAACAAATAATGTGTCACCATAGTTCAAGGTAACAGTATATACCCTCAAGCTAACCATTTGATTTATTAAAAATAAAATAAATCCGATTTTTATCGGTGATAATATTACATAAAAGTATAGATGTACACGCCCTACTATAAAAAAATATAATGCCACGTTAAGTAGTAAAAAATTAGTTGGCTAAAATATTGATGAACGAAAAAACCACTATATGTTGAGCAATCATGTATTGGACTTAATGAAAAAATGGCACAAAAGTTATTAAGCTAAACTCTGCTTAACAAGTAGTTCAGCTGTTTCTTGTTGTGCATTAACAAAATGTTTAATCTTTATTCCTGATAATGCTTGCTTCTCTTCATGGCTATTAACTTTCACCACTAAATTAGCATCAGGGTAATAATCAAGAACAGAATCACATATTATTTGCTTATTTTTTAATGTATTAACTGTAATGATAATACTACTGCTTTGTTCTACTTTTAAAGATTCTAAGACCGGAAGTTTATCTAAATGGCCAAAATAAGCATCATAGCCACGCTTTCTTGCAAGTAATACGTGCTGTAGATTATCAGAGATAATCAAAAATTTAACCTCTCGCTTAGTTAGCTCTTTGACGACAATTCGGCCTAGAATAGTAAAACCACAAACGATGGTGTGATCAGTGCTGTCAATCGATGCTATTTTGTCTGCTTCAAAATATTCAACAACAAAAATAGCAGCTAGTTTATAAATATTATTCACCATGAAAGGGGTTAATATCATAGACAATACGGTAATTAATATAAGAAAGTCGCCTAACTCTGCGGTGATAATATTTTGATTAAGCGCCATGGCAAAAATAGCAAAAGAGAATTCACCAACTTGGCATAAAGCCACGGCCGATTTGATTGAATTACTTTTATTTGCTTGGTTACGCATAAGCGCATAAATAACGAGTGCTTTTATTACCATTACCAGTAATAAAACGCCTAATACCCAATGCAGATTGTTGAGGAAATAAATGACGTCTATTTTTGTTCCAATAGAAAAGAAAAACGCGCCTAAGAACAAATCTTTATAGGTGGCAATATCAGACTCAACTTTTAAATGGAACTTAGTTTCGGCAATAATCATACCGGCTATAAATGCCCCTAAAGAGTAGGTAAAACCCATTTCATGTGCAATTAATGAAGTGCCTAATACGATGGTAAAAACAGAACTTAAAAACAACTCTTCCATGCGTGCATTTGACGAAAAATGTAGTAACCAAGTAATGATTTTTTTACCTAGAGTGAACATAAATACAATAATAACAGTCGCATATAATAGCGTTTTTAATAAGATATCGGTTACAGATAGTTCATTATTTGAAAGGAAAGTCATTAATAATAGGATAGGAATTACAGCTAAATCTTGAAAAACTAGAATAGCAACAGACCTTTCCCCATAAGGCGTCACAATATCTTTAGATTTTTTAAGGTAAGGCAGCACAATCGCAGTTGAAGATAAGCTAAAGGCAAGCGCAATAATTAATGAAGAAATAGCATCAAGGTTAAAAACATAAGCCGCTAAGGCAAATATAATGAGGGAACTCAACCCTACCTGTATAAAGCCATTGACGAAGATCAATTTTTTCATTTTATCTAACTTAGCAAAAGACATTTCTAAGCCGATAGTAAACATGAGGAACACTATCCCAAACTCCCCAATAAGATCTAATGAGTGTAGGTTTGGACTACCATTAAAATTAAAAATAGTACTCACTACAGTACCGGTAATAATGTAGCCGATAATATGTGAAATGGAGAGTTTAGCTAATAATATATTTATTACGCTGGCAATTGCCAATGACAAAGCAATGATTACAAGTATGGAATCCATGATATATCCTAAAATAAACCTGAAAAGTCACATCAACAATTAAAAAAGTTATGTGATCGAAGAATGATATTGATAATTAAAGTAACTGATTAGTATTATGCACATAACAGACCAGTTAATATTCAAACAAAAACCTTGTGAGGTAAAAATAAAGCATTATAATTCAGTAAGTTAAACAAAACAAAGAATATAGCGTTTTATTAAACACAAATGAGATGTTTATTCTGAGGCGTAAGCACTCTTAAAGTGCAGTTAATACCATTGGTATAACTATATTAATGAGTCGAGTATAAAAAAGTCCCACCGTAATCAATACGGCAGGACTTTTATAAGGATTTTAGCTTTAAAAATATAAAGCTGTTGTCGCTAATTGCTTAAGGCAAATAGCTCTTACCCATTAGATAAGTATCTACTTCACGTGCACAACGACGACCTTCATCAATAGCCCAAACAATTAAGCTTTGACCACGACGACCGTCACCTGCAGCGAACACGCCTTTTTTACTTGTAGCAAACTTATCGTAATCTGCAGCGATGTTTGAGCGATTGTCTTGCTCAAGACCAAACTGCTCAACCAAACCACCTTCAGGACCCATAAAGCCCATGGCGATTAGCACTATATCGGCTGGAAGCACTTTTTCACTGCCTGCAACTTCTTGTGGGAACATTTGACCTTTATCATTTTGCTCCCAAGTAATATCTACAGTATGAACTGCTTTAACATTACCTTGGCCGTCACTTTCAATTTTTTTAGTCATCACTAAATATTGACGTGGATCTTGACCTTGAATTTCAATCGCTTCTTTTTGACCGTAATCAACCAATAAACGTTTTGGCCATTGTGGCCAAGGATTACTAGTCTCGTCACGTTTTTCTGGCGGACGTGGCATGATTTCTAGTTGTATAGCATTTGTGCACTGATGACGTAATGAAGTACCAATACAATCGGTACCGGTATCACCACCACCAATAACCACAACATTTTTGCCTTGTGCATTAATGAACTGACCATCTTTATGTTCACTATCAAGTAAGCTCTTAGTATTCGCTTTCAAGAAGTCCATGGCAAAGTGAACACCGTTAAGTTCGCGGCCTTCAACAGGTAAGTCACGTGGCACAGTTGCGCCAATACATAGCACTACTGCATCAAAATCACTTTCAAGCTGTTTAACGCTAACGTCTTTACCCACTTCGGTATTCGTTACAAAGACAATGCCTTCTTCCGCTAAAATATCAACGCGACGTTGTACTAACTCTTTTTGCAGTTTCATGTTTGGAATACCATACATTAACAAACCACCGATTCGATCGGCGCGTTCATAGACAGTAACCATATGGCCCGCTTTATTAAGCTGTGCTGCGGCAGCAAGGCCAGCTGGACCTGAGCCAATAACAGCAACGTTTTTACCGGTACGCGCTGATGGTGGCTGAGCGACTACCCAACCTTCTTTAAAGGCATGATCAATAATTTCTTTTTCGTGCAACTTAATCGCCACTGGATCAGCATTGATACCTAATACACAAGCACCTTCACAAGGTGCTGGACATACACGTCCAGTAAACTCAGGAAAGTTATTGGTTTTATGCAATAACTCAATCGCATCTTTCCAACGGCCTCGGTAAATCAAGTCATTCCACTCAGGAATAACATTGTTTACAGGGCAACCCGCAACGGCTGGTGCAAATTCTGATTTTGCCGACTGACAAAATGGTACGCCACAATCCATACAGCGAGAAGCTTGTTTCTCTACAGCTTTTAGTGGTATTTCTTCATAGACTTCAAGCCAATCAGATAAACGTTCTCCTGCTTTGCGTTCAGTTGGCAAGGCACGACCTACGTTGATAAATCCTGTTGGATTTCCCATAATATATTCTCCTTGGCAGCTTAAGCTTTTGCGCTAGCTAGTTTGTTTAAATGGATATCGAATGCTTGAACGGCAATGTCATATTCTGACTCGAACTTGCCGCTTTCACGAACTTCATTCATGTAACCTTGCATACGCTTATAATCTACCGGCATAACTTTAACAAAACGTTTAACACTGTTGCTCCAGTCAGCTAATAATTCACTGGCAACATCTGAGCCTGTAGCGTCGAAATGTTCAGAAATCAGTGCTTTCAATTCAGCATTTTCTGCATCAGTGTCAACTGTTTCTAATGAAACCATTTCCATGTTGCATTTCGGTGCGAAGTCATTATTTACATCAAGTACATATGCAACACCACCAGACATACCCGCCGCAAAGTTACGACCCGTAGCACCTAATATTACGGCTTTACCGCCAGTCATGTATTCACAACCATGGTCACCTATACCTTCAACAACCGCTGTAGCACCTGAGTTACGAACACAGAAACGTTCGCCAGCTATGCCGCGTATAAATGCAGTACCTGAAGTAGCACCAAAAAAGGCTACGTTACCAATAAGAATATTTTCACGTGGTGAAAATTTAGCTTCTTTGCTTGGATAAACTACAAGGTTTGCACCCGATAAGCCTTTACCGAAGTAATCATTTGAATCGCCTTCAAGTTCAAAACGTAACCCTTTAGCGGAGAAACAACCAAAACTTTGTCCAGCAGAGCCGTTAAACTTAACTTTAATAGTATTTTCAGGTAAGCCTATATCGTTATACTTTTTAGAGATTTCGTTAGAAATCATCGCACCAATTGTTCTATCTGTGTTAATAACATCATATTCGAGTTCAACGCTTGTTTGTGATTCAAGTGCTGCTTGAGCATCTTCAATCATCTTGCGATCTATGATGTCGTGAATAAGATGTTTTTGGTCAATTGATTTATAGAGTGTTTCGTTTTCGCCACATTCTTCTTTATGTAGAAGTGGTTTTAAATCAACACCTTTATATTTCCAATGGTCTACATCTTTACGCTGTGTAAGACACTGCGTTTGGCCAACCATTTCTTCAATGCTCTTAAAGCCAAGCTCTGCCATTATTTCACGCAACCCTTCAGCCATCATGGTAAAGAAGTTAACAAGAATATCAGCTCGACCGGTAAATTTATCACGTAAACCTTTGTCTTGTGTGGCGATGCCAACAGGACAAGTATTTAAATGACACTTACGCATCATGATACACCCTTCAACAACTAATGCGGCGGTTGCCATACCGTATTCTTCAGCGCCAAGTAAGGTAGCAATCGCTAAATCACGTGGTGTTTTAAGTTGACCATCAGTTTGTACAGTAATACGGCTACGAAGCTTGTTACGTACTAACGTTTGATGCGTCTCAGCTAGACCAAGTTCCCATGGTAAGCCCGTATGTTTAATAGAACTTAGCGGAGAAGCACCTGTACCGCCATCATGGCCTGCAATCAATACAACGTCAGCATAAGCTTTAGTTACACCTGAGGCGATAGTACCAACACCTGCCTCTGATACTAATTTAACGTTAACGCGTGCTTCACGGTTAGCATTTTTCAGATCAAAAATAAGCTGAGATAAATCTTCAATTGAATAGATATCGTGATGTGGTGGTGGTGAAATCAAACCAACTCCCGGTGTTGAACCACGGGTTTTACCAATCCAAGCATCGACTTTATCACCAGGTAGTTGACCACCCTCACCTGGTTTAGCACCCTGCGCCATTTTAATTTGTAATTCGTCAGCATTTGCTAAGTAATGGCTGGTAACACCGAAGCGACCAGAAGCGACTTGCTTGATGCGCGAATTCATTGAGTCGCCATTTTCTAATGGTGTAAAACGAATTGGATCTTCACCACCTTCACCACTATTGCTCTTACCGCCAATGCGGTTCATTGCAATAGCTAACGTAGTGTGTGCTTCCCACGAAATAGAGCCAAATGACATTGCACCCGAAGCAAAACGTTTGAAAATGTTTTCAATCGGTTCAACTTCACTTAAGTCAATTGAAGGACGGTCGCTGTTCAAATCAAGTAAACCACGTAAGGTAAACGCGTCTTTACTTTGATTATCAACAGTCTTTGCATATTCTTTAAATTGATTAGTATTGTTACTTGCCGTTGAATGCTGTAGTAAACGAATAACCGTTGGGCTAAACAGATGACGTTCGCCATCATGTCTCCATGAATATTCGCCACCTGTTGGCAATAAAGTTTCAATCGCAATACGACTCGCTTCAGGGAAACCTTCACGATGACGCAAAAGGGCTTCTTGAGCGATTTGATCAAGGCTTAAACCTTCAATACGACTAACAGTACCAGTGAAGTACTGTTCAACCACATCAGAGTTAATACCTAATGCTTCAAAAATTTGTGCACCTAAATAAGACTGTAAAGTTGAAATACCCATTTTAGAGAAGGTTTTCAATAAACCACTACCAACCGCAGCAGTATATTTTGCGGTAATTTGATCATTCGTTAAGTCTTTGTTCAATACACCTTCATCACGCAAACCATACATACTTTCTAATGCTAAATAAGGGTTTACAGCAGCTGCGCCATAACCAATAACAGTATTAAAGTGATGTGTTTCACGGATATCAGCTGATTCAAGAATAATATCAGCATGAGAACGTAATTTTTCACGAATTAAATAATGATGAACCGCGGCTGTCGCTAAAACAGATGGAATAGCAACATGATCACTATCGACTTCTCGGTCACTTAATATTAATAAAGCGTAACCATCTTCAACGGCATCTTTTGCGTATAAACAAACACGGTCTAGGGCTTTTTTAAGTGCGCCAGCCTGGCCATTAGCTTTAAAAGTAATGCTAATAGTTTTTGATTGTAAGTGATCATGATCAATGTGTTGTAACTTACGAAGTTGCTCGTTCGTTAGTACAGGTTGATCAATTTCAACTTTGTGACAATGTGCTGCTGTTTCTTCAAGTAAGTTTAGTGACTTACCCACATAACCACGTAGAGACATAACCAATTCTTCACGAATAGGATCTATTGGCGGGTTAGTTACTTGAGCAAACAATTGTTTAAAGTAATGAGACAATTGTTGTGGACGATGTGACAAAACAGCTAAAGGCGTATCTGTACCCATAGCACCTAACGGCTCTTTAGACGTGCCAACCATACCCGCAAGTACTACATTTAAATCTTCACTTGTATAACCAAATGCTTTTTGTATTTTACGCAGCTCTCTTAACGGTGGCTGTGCAATAGAAGCCGTTGGTACAGGAATATCAGCTAACTCAATTTTGTTTTCTTCTAACCACTGACCATAAGGCTGTGATGAACTGACTTGAGTTTTAACTTCATCATCACTGATGATACGACCTTGATTTAAGTCGGCAATAAAGATTTTACCTGGTTGTAAACGACCTTTTTCAACAACAGTTGACTGATCAACACATAAAGTGCCTGTTTCAGAGCCCATAACCAAGGTACCATCTTCCGTTAACAAGTAACGTGATGGGCGTAACCCGTTGCGATCCAATGTAGCACCAATAATATTACCATCAGTAAATGATAGTGAAGCTGGGCCATCCCATGGTTCCATAATACAAGCGTAATACTCGTAGAAAGCACGCTTTGTTGGATCCATGTCTGTTTGGGTTTGCCAAGCTTCTGGCACCATCATCATCATTACTTGGGCTAACGAACGTCCGCTAAGCACTAACAATTCAATAGCCATATCTAAGTTGGCTGAATCTGAATTGTCTTTGTTACAAATTGGGTTCAACATTTTCAATTCAGCATCAGAGAAGTTAACTGAACTGAATAATGCTTCACGAGCATTCATCCAATTGATATTACCGCGAACAGTGTTTATTTCACCATTGTGAGCAATATAACGGAATGGCTGAGCACGACGCCAAGCTGGAAATGTATTTGTTGAAAAGCGAGAATGGAACATCGCTAAACCTGAGACTGTACGTTCGTCTTGTAGATCTAAATAATATTGACGAACTTGCTCAGTAGTAAACTGCCCTTTATAGACAATTTTAGTCGAAGACATAGATGTTACATAAAATTCATCACGTTCTGTGATGCTAGTGCCATTAATTTTATGTGATGTGTATTTACGTAATACGAATAACTTACGTTCAAATTCTTGTGCAGATAACCCTGCAGGCTTAGCTATAAATATTTGTTGTATATTAGGTTCAGTTTCAAGAGAAGCTTGACCCAGCATTGAATTATCACCAGGAACATCACGGTAACCTAATATGGTTAAACCGAGTTCAGCGATATTTTCATTTAATATAGCCTTACATGCTGCGCTTTGCTCTTCAATATTTGGAAAGAAAATCATCCCGACACCGTAATCACCGGCTTCAGGTAAGCTAAAGCCTAACTTTACAGTTTCTTCTGAGAAGAACGCGTGAGGTATTTGAATAAGAATACCGGCGCCGTCACCACTTTTGACGTCAAAACCAGTACCACCACGATGTTCCATACAGCTCAACATGGTGAGTGCATTTTCAATAATATTGTGTGATTTTTTACCCTTTAGGTTGGCGACAAAGCCAATACCACAACTATCATGTTCAAACTCGGCGCGATAAAGGCCTTGATATTTTTTACTCATATCATTCATTTCTTATTCCTATTATATCAAACTGTTGCTATCAGCTAAACATTGCTTATTTATTAAGCTATATATTTTATATGCTAAAAGTGTGTGATGCTGATCCTTCAGAGTGCTACTTATAATTTCTTGAACATCGCTCGCTAGACCTTTATTGAGTCTTTCTCGCCAGACCTTTATTGCGTCTTTATTAAACGATATATCATTTATGAAAGTCATTACTTAATGCGGACGGCAAAATTACCCGTAAAATGCCTCTGAGTCAATCATTTTATGAGTATTTATGCAGAATATTTGAATATAAAGAATGAAAAAAAATTATTAAAAACGCCTCATATTGAGGGCCATATTATCAAACGTTAATGAGTAAAATTGGCAGTGTGCACTGTTATTTAGATGATTGGTGATATTCAATCAACTAAATATTATAATCGCTACAACAGAACGTTCACTATTACACCAATAAATCAGAGAAAAATAGCATCATAAACTGTATGACTCTGATGGTGAAATGTTTCAAGCTAACAAGCAAAAGATTTTTGAGTTATTATCTTATATTGGAAATAGAAAACATAACTCGAACGTTAAGTTAACACCGTAATAGGTGTTATGTTAGCATGCAAGAGATAGAGAGATGACTTAAGTGATCCCTAATGGTCAATAAAAGCTTTCAAGCTATCAACCAAGAAAATAAGTTTGCTCAAAAAAGCGAAAAATCAACCATTGCATTAGCTTATAAACATTAAACTTTAACGCACGACGTAAAGTAAAAATATATTATATTAGGTAATTTTTCATAATGAACGCACTAGAAATAAACACTATTAACTTAATTGCCGATATTGGTGGCACTAACATTCGACTAGCACTTGCCGATAAATCATGTAAGGCAAACTACAAAGAAATTGAAACTTATCGATGCGCCGAATTTAACAGCTTAGCCGATGTACTAGCGCTTTATATCAATAATAAACAGCTTAGTGGCCTTGTTATTAATGCCTGCTTGGCGATAGCCTGTCCTGTTGATGATGACTTGATTTCAATGACCAACTTGCCTTGGCAGTTTTCACAAACTGATTTAAAATCACAGTTAAAGCTAAACAATTTGACGCTAATTAATGATTACACGGCTATTGCGATGGCAATACCATTATTAAGCGATAAACAGAAAGTAAAAGTTGGTGGTGGCAAGGTGGTTGCTAACAAACCAATCGCGGTATGTGGTCCTGGTACTGGCCTAGGTGTTGCTAATTTAGTACCTGTGTCTACATCCGGTGTTAGCCAATGGCACTGTTTTGGTGGTGAAGGTGGTCATGTCGATTTCGCCCCCATTGGCGAGCAAGAAATCACGGTATTACGTTATTTAAATACCATTAAAAAAAGAGTTTCATACGAGCAATTGCTTTCTGGTTATGGTCTTGAGCAAATTTATCAAGCGTTAGTGAATGAAGAAAACAAAGAACTAAAATTAACCTTATCTGCAGAAGAAATTAGCACACAGGGACTTGAAAAAACTTGCCCTCTTTGCCATCAAGCCTTATTAATTTTCTGCCAAACATTAGGCAGTTTTGCTGGTAATTTAGCATTAATAATGAATAGCCAAGGCGGTGTTTATATTGCGGGTGGCATCGTACCCCGTTTTATTAACTTTCTTAAAGCAAGTCAATTTAGAGAACGCTTTGAAACTAAAGGGCGTTTGTCGCATATTACCTTGCAAACGCCTACGTATGTCATTACTGAACAACAACCTGGTTTATTAGGCGCTGCTGCCTATCTATTGCAACAATAAGCAATGGATAAAATCTGTGCAAAGCATTACGGATATGGCGGTATTTTGTATTTAGCGTATCATGGTACTGCGGCGTGATTACGGACAAAACCAAACCAGCGCTCATATCATTGGTAAATCGGTTGAAAAGTAATTAACTATCTTTTTTCTGGGCTATAACTTTATCCCCAGAACAAAATAAGGGTGAATAAGCCGTTCTTCCCCTCGGTTTTGGTTTGCAGTACTAACTTAAGCTAGCGAGAAACTTATTTACATTGGCTTTAGTTGTTTTAGTCAGCTTTTGCACCATGGAAAAATGTACTTTATCGATACCCGTTTGTTGTTTAATATCATCAATCATTATTAGCCAGAGTTTTGCCGTCATTTGTGCATCGTAAAGTGCTCTATGATAACTACCATTTGAAGCGATCCCTTTGTAGCTTATTAGTGTATCTAACTTATGGTTTGGCGCTGATTGGTATAGCCGACGAGAAACTAACAAAGAACAAGCAAACTGCCCGCCATAGTTTGATGATATTTGTTGCATCTCACTATCTAAAAAACGTTTATCAAATGAGGCATTATGTGCCACCAAGTTTTGACCTTGAATGAAATCGGCAAATTTTACCATCACCTCTTCACAAGTATCAGCTTTACTCAGCATGTTATTAGTAATACCTGTAAACTCTTCAATAAAAGAGCTAACGGGACGTCCCGGATTCATCAGCGCTTGAAATTGATCAACTATTTTCCCCTTCTCAAGTTTAACAGCACCTATTTCAATGGCTCGATCACCTAAATCAGGTGATAAACCTGTTGTTTCAAAATCGAGAATTATAAGTGAATTAGCATTCATGTTGAATTGTATTTATTATCTAATGGCTACTGCTTCAGTTTACGCTGAAGAAGATAAATAAACTACTGTTACTAAGTAACAGTTCACTCCAAAAATAGAAAACTATTAATACAGTATATATTTTGGATAATGTGAATGAAAATTCACGATCGTGGCTAAAATAAACCTTAATTTAGTAATATGTGTCTTAATATTATTAGTGCTAACCATTTAACAAACATTTTCCCTAGTGATTAGTTACGGTATTACTTCGACAAAATAGTTTGACCTTTAATATTAATCGCGCTAAATTGGAAGCGCTTTCAAAGCTAAAATCACAATATATGAAAGCGCTACCCATTACTTAATCCAATTAAAATCATTAAGAATAAACAACTATGAAATTGACTTTACCTAACAACTCAAAAATGAATTCACAAGATTTTATTTATGGTGTTGCTACTGCCTCATTCCAAATAGAGGGGGGAATTAACCAACGATTACCCTGCATTTGGGATACATTTTGCTCTTTAGAAAACAGTATTGTCGATGGTTCAAATGGAGACCTTGCCTGTGATCATTACCATAAATGGCCTCAAGACATCGAAATTATTGAATCTCTCGGCGTTGATGCTTATCGTTTATCTATTTCGTGGGGAAGAGTTGTTAATGAAGATGGCAGTATCAATGCAACAGGTGTAGCATTTTATATTGCCTTGTTAGATAAATTAGTTGAGAAAAACATTAAATCCTTTGTTACGCTTTATCACTGGGATTTACCTCAACACCTTGAAGATAAAGGGGGTTGGTTAAACAGAGAAACAGCTTATGAATTTCAAAAATATACAGAAATAGTGATTAAAGCATTTGGCAATAGAGTGCATTCGTATGCTACGTTAAATGAGCCTTTTTGCAGCGCTTATTTAGGCTATGAAATTGGCATTCATGCACCCGGTATTAAAGGTAAAGAGTTCGGCAAAAAGGCAGCACATCATTTATTACTTGCTCATGGTTTAGCGATGCAATCACTTAAAAAATTAAGCCCGAATACACTTAATGGCATAGTACTTAATTTTAGCCCTAGCTACCCTGCTTCCAAAAACCCAGCTGATATAGCAGCAGCTCAATTCGCCGATGATTATTTTAATCAATGGTATATAAAGCCTATTTTTGATGCTCAATATCCAGAAATACTTTCGCAACTGCCATTATCACAACATCCTGATATCATTGCAGGTGATATGGACATCATTGCAGAGTCTGTTGATTTTTTAGGTATTAATTATTATACACGTGCAATATATCAAGCTGATGACAATGAAATATTCGCTCAAATTACCCTTAAAGATGTTGCATTAACCGATATGGGTTGGGAAATATATCCATCAGGGTTTTCTGATTTATTGATTTCTTTAAATGCCAAATATACCCTACCTCCTATTTATATCACTGAAAATGGTGCAGCAATGCCTGACAGTATCAAAGATGGCAAAGTAGAAGACGCTCACCGAGTCGCTTATTACCAAAGCCACCTTAACGCGGTAAATACAGCCATTGAATCAGGTGTCGACATCAGAGGTTACTTTGCTTGGAGTTTAATGGATAATTTTGAATGGGCTGAAGGCTATTTAAAAAGGTTTGGTATTGTCTATGTCGATTATCAAAGCCAAGAGAGAACAATAAAAGCCAGTGGTTATGCCTATAGTGATTTAATCCATCAACGAAATAGTAATTATTTATCAAATAATTAATTGAAAAATTTAAAGTGTCGTTGTATATAAAATAAGAAGAATATTAACTTTAAAAAAAGAGATTCACATGCTGAAAATTAAAGAAAAAATAGCTTACGGTTTGGGTGACACAGCCAGTAATATCATTTTCCAAACCGTGATGATGTTTTTACTTATTTATTATACCGATGTTGTTGGTCTTTCTCCTGCACTTGTTGGCACTCTTTTTCTTGTGGTTAGAATATTCGATGCAATCACTGATCCCTTAATGGGGGCAATGGCTGATAGAACAAAAACTAAGTGGGGACAATTCAGGCCTTATTTATTATGGCTAGCCCTGCCTTTTTGCCTGATCAGTATTTTAGCTTTTACCACCTTTGATTTATCTGAAAATGGTAAAATCGTTTATGCATTTGCTACTTATACTTTGTTAATGATCGCTTATACCGCGATAAACATTCCTTATTCAGCGCTAGGTGGTGTGCTTACCGCTGACCCTCAAGAACGTGTATCAGTACAATCATATCGATTTGTTTTTGGTATGCTAGGTGGTCTAATTGTTGCTGCAGGCACTATGCCATTAGTAGAGTGGTTTGGTGCTGGAGATAAAGCACAAGGCTATCAATACACTATGATAGCTATGAGCTTACTAGGCTTAATGCTTTTTCTGCTTTGTTTTGCCGGAACCAAAGAAAGAGTCAGCCCGCCAAAAGATCAAAACTCAAGCTTTAAAGAAGATTTGTCTGCCTTATGGAAAAATGATCAATGGCGAATTCTTTGCTTAGCTGGATTAATGTTATTAAGTGGCCAAGTACTGCGCGGCACACTCGCCGTTTATTATGTAAAATATTATCTAGGTCGCGCTGATCTGATCACGTTATTTATGACTTTAGGGATGATAGGCAGCATTCTAGGTTGTGCACTGGCGTTACCACTCTCTAAAAAAGTATGTAAAATTAAAGCCTATATTAGTTTACAATCAATCGCTGCTTTTATTTGTATTATCAGTTATTTTGTTGGTAGTGAACAAACAGTTATGGCCTTCACTTTATTCTTTCTTTGGAGTTTTTTCCTACAAATGGCAACGCCATTACTTTGGGCAAAAATGGCGGATACTATTGATTATGGTCATTGGAAAACTGGCGTTAGAATAACGGGAATGGTTTATTCTGCTATTGTTTTTTTCATCAAACTTGGTGTCGCAATTGGCGGTGCCTTAGCCGGTTGGTTATTAGCTTATTATGGCTACCAAGCTGACATTGAACAAAGTATAACTGCACAACAAGGAATACTGGCTTCCTTTACTCTTTTTCCTGCCATAGGCTCAATATTGGTTGCATGGGTAATGCGCTGGTACATACTTGATACAAAAACAGTAGAGTCTATTCATCAATCATTACAAAATAAAACCTGTAATTAAATTTCAATTTGTAAACGCTAACCTCTGAAAAATATCGTTAGCGTTTACAAACCTCTAGCAAAAAGTGCCCTTCAAAAAATCTCCTAGATTAAGCACCTCCTTCAATAATGAATTAACAAGTAACCGCACGTCAATATTAAGTTTAATTCAACAAATTCAAAAATGTAAAATAAATAAAACAAATTAAATCTCAAGCTTTACGAGTAAAAGCTCTAAAATAGTTTGGTTTATTTATAAAAATACTATTGACCTTCTCAACCAACTACCTTAGATTATGAAAGCGCTTCCAAAATAAAATGTTTTTTTTTAAATTGTATTGAAAGCGCTTCCAAAAAAATAAATATCAAAATATGAAACACTCAGGGGAGATATATGAATAATTCACATTTTAAAAAAACTCAACTTGCTAAAAGTTTATCACTAATTTTAGGGGTAACGGCGATAGCACCTGCTTTTGCTGCTGAAGAAGTAAATAAAGAAGTAGTTGAAGTAATTGAAGTTACCGGTATCCGTAGCAGTATGATCAAATCAATGGATATTAAACGTTCTTCTAGTGGGATCGTTGATGCGATTAACGCAGAAGACATTGGTAAATTTCCAGATAGTAACTTAGCTGAATCGTTACAACGTATTACGGGTATTTCTATTGAAAGATCAAACGGCGAAGGTAGTAAAGTAACCGCTCGTGGTTTTGGTCCTCAACGCAACTTAGTAACGCTTAATGGCCGTCAACTTCCTACTACCACAGGTGAGCGTTCATTTGATTTTGCCAACCTAGCTGCTGAGGGTGTTAGCGGAGTTCAAGTATACAAAACATCAAAAGCTGATGTTCCTACCGGTGGTATTGGCGCAACAATCAATATTTCTACTCACCGCCCTCTTGATAACCCAGGTTTACAAGCGGTAATCAGTGCAGAAGCACTAAAGGATCAGTCGACTAAAAAAGGTTCAACTACCCCACAATTTTCGGGATTATATTCAAACACTTTTGATGATGGTAAATTTGGTGTTTCAATCTCAGGCAGTTATTCAGAGCGTGAAAGTGGCAGTCAGCAAGGTAAAACTGCATTTTGGCGTAGTTTTGCCGGAATTCAAGATACTGACTGGAGTGGTGCTAATGCAGCTTGGGGTGGTGTAGCAAAAGATGATACACAAACAAACCGACCTGGTGATGATGATATTTACTCAGTACCACAAAATACAATTTATAAATTTGAAGAACAACAACGTACAAGAAGTAATGCTCAGTTAGTACTGCAATATAAACCGATGGACAATTTTACTGCGACATTGGATTATACTTACGTTAAAAAAGAAAATGACACACAATTCAATGACATTTCAGTATGGTATAACTTTGGTCCAAGTGAAAACGTTTGGACAGATGGCCCTATTAGTTCTCCTGCTATTTATTCTGAAACGTTTGATCCAAGTAATCCTACCGATCTTGCAATGGGTGGCGGTGATTATAGTGTTAAAGATGAAACTAAATCATTAGGTTTAAACCTAGAATGGCAAGTCAATGATAGTTTATCAATGAGACTTGATCATCATGATTCTTCAGCGACAAGTAATCCAAATAGCCCACTAGGTTCAAGTAATCTTGTAGCTATGGCAGCTTTTGTTCGCACAGCATCAGCAACTGATTATACTGGCGATATTCCAATGCTTTCAGTCACTGGGGGCAACGCCGTTCAAGCCTCAGACATGATAATAACCGGTAGCTCTTTTGTAAATATCAAAAACCAAGCTGATATTACACAAACTCAATTGCATGGTAATTATATTTTTGAAGAAGCGGGTAGCATAGATTTTGGCCTTTCATTAACAAACTCTGAAAACCGTCACAGAGAAAAGAATGTTCAACGAAATAACTGGGGTGGAGAAGGTACTGCTGGGTCATTTGATGAGTCGTTATTTCCACGAGTAAGTATTCATGACCAGTTTGATAACCTCAGCGGTGGTAATTTTGAAGGTTATAATGGCGATGTAGAAATTTTAGAAAATTATTTCGCTTTTGACTTTAATGGTGTAAGAGAACGTGCTGTTGATGTATTAAGTGTACAGCAATCTGCGTTAGGGGATTGTGGTAATTCATTTTGTCCATCAAGTGACTATGCTTCACAAACTGACCAATACACTGAAGAAAAAATGACGTCGGTTTATCTTCAATATAACTATGAAGGTGAAATTGGTGAAATGCCATTTGATGTGCATCTAGGTGTACGTTATGAAGAAACAGATGTAACTTCAACCTCGTCAGTACCTGAATTTACTAACGAACCTCGTTGGGAAGGTACCAGTGAAGTATCACTATTAAGCTCTGGTAATGTTGTCTACGGTACACAAGATGCAAGTTATGATCATACTTTACCAAGTATTAACTTTAACTTAGAAGTAACTGATGATGTTATTCTTCGTGCTGCATATAGTCAAACAATTGGTCGCCCACAGTACACAAGTATGATCGGTGGTACCAACTTGAATTCTGGTGCTCGTGTTGGTGGTGGTATTGGTTCTACTGGTAACGCTGCTTTATTACCGCTTGAATCAGAAAACTACGATTTGTCAGCTGAATGGTATTATAACGAAGGTAGCTATGTGTCTTTAGGGTATTTCACTAAAGACGTAACAAACGATATTTTGGTAAACCCTGTTAATACAACCGCGGGTATCGTTAACCCTGCAGATGGTCCTTATGTAGCAGAAGCGCGTGCTGCTGTTGGTAACGATGGCTTAGCACAACGTCAATATATCTTTGATACTTATGGAGCAACTGACCCAGAACACGTATTTATGGATAATGGCAACATAATTATTTTAGGTAATGAAGCGACTGATAACTTGATGAACTTTGCTCTTAATACGCCTCAAAATTTAAGTGAGACTACGGGTTATGACGGTATTGAATTTGCCGTACAACACCTATTTGGTGAAAGTGGTTTTGGAGGTATTGTAAATTATACTAAAACAAATACTGACAATGAACATGATGACTTTGATCTTGGTACTCAAGCTGCTGAGCTAGGTATTAGTGATTCAGCTAACGTTGTCGGTTTCTACGAGAAATATGGTTTATCAGTACGTATTGCTTATAACTGGCGTGATAAGTTCCTAGTGGCACTAGTACAAGATGGTCAAGCAGGTCCCGGTCCTCGTTACATAGAAGAGTACGGTCAAGTTGATATGACGGTAAGTTACGATGTACCACAAGCGGAAGGGTTGACTGTTTTCTTCAATGCTATCAACATTACTGAAGAGAATGCTCGTACTAGTGGACGTGATGAACGCCAAGTATTAGATTCAATACAACAAGGTGCACGCTACTCTTTAGGTGCTCGTTACACTTTCTAAAAGCCATTTAATTAGGTCATTAAGAAATGAGAAAAAGGCCGCATAATTTATTCGACAATGTATTCGACAATGTATTCGATTATTTATGCGGCCTTTTTATATCCTATTAATAATAAAATTATTACAAAAACTTTAAGTATTACACTTATATTTTGAAACAGATAAAATAACGGTTTCAATTTTTTAAGTAACATTAGATTGACAAAACAAAGCACGGTATAGTTTTATTAATTATACTGTCTTATATTTTTTGTAAGCGTTTTAACTTCAAGTGATTTTATGAACAAACCATTAAAAAAAATAGTGATTGTTGGTGGCGGATCCGCAGGATGGTTAACTGCTGGAATAATTGCTGCAGAACATGCTACCAGTGAAAATTTCGGGTTAGAAATAACACTGGTTGAATCGGCAACGGTTGCCCCTATAGGTGTTGGTGAAGGTACTTGGCCGTCAATGCGAAGTACCTTAAAAAAAATGGGGATTTCAGAAACTGAATTTTTAATCGAATGCGATGCAAGTTTTAAACAAGGTTCAAAATTTACCAACTGGATGACCAATACTAACGAGCACTATTATCACCCATTTACCATGCCAAATGGTTTCAATGACATAAACCTTGCACCATATTGGCAACCTTTTAGTGATAAAATTAGTTTTGCAGATGCTGTTTGTGAACAAAGTCACTTAGGTACTCATAATTTAGCCCCAAAACAAATAACAACCGCTGAGTATTCATTTGCAGTAAATTATGGTTACCATTTAGATGCGGGTAAGTTTGGTCAGTTTTTACAAAAACATTGCACAATAAAGTTAGGCGTTAAGCACGTGATTGATCATGTTATTAAAATAAATGCATCAACAACAGGTGATATTGAGTCGATTACCACCGCACAAAATGGTGATATTGCGGGTGACCTTTTTATTGACTGCACAGGTACAGCATCAATTTTACTTGCTAAACACTACAAAATTCCTTTTATAAGTAAAAAGCATATTTTATTTAACGATTCAGCTTTAGCGGTTCATGTGCCTTATGAAAGTGAAGAGTGTCCGATTGCTTCATTTACCTCTTCTACAGCACAAACCTCGGGGTGGATTTGGGATATAGGTATACCTTCACGACGAGGTGTAGGTTATACCTATTCAAGCGCCCATATTAGCGACACAAGAGCTGAGGAAGAACTAAGGAATCACATTATTCCTCTTATGGGTAAAAAATCTGCCGACGCGGCTATGATTAGAAAAATAGGACTCAATCCAGGGCATAGAGAAAAGTTCTGGCATAAAAACTGTGTTGCCGTAGGAATGGCGGCAGGCTTTATTGAACCTCTAGAAGCTTCAGCATTAGCCTTGATAGAACTTTCAGCTAAAATGATTAGTGAACAGCTACCCGTTAATCGTCAAACAATGGATATTGTTGCTAAACGTTTTAACGAAAAATTTTTACATCGTTGGGAAAACATTGTTGATTTTCTCAAATTGCATTACGTATTAAGTAAAAGGACTGATTCAGATTATTGGTGCGATAATAGAAACGAAACGCAGCTACCTGAAAAATTACAAGAACAGTTAGCATTATGGCAATACCAAACCCCTTATAAATACGACGCGATACATACTGAAGAAATGTTTCCACCGGCAAGTTTTCAGTTCGTTTTATATGGAATGGGCTTTATGACCCAAACACCCCATAAAAAAAGAATTGATCAATCATCAAAAGCAGAGAGTTTGTTTAATGATAATGTACAAAAAACAAAGCAACTATTATCTTCTTTGCCAACAAATCGCGAATTAATAAATAAAATTAAAAAATATGGTTTACCAAAATTATAGCCATAAAAATATTTTAACTAATAGTTAAAATAGCATTAATAAAAAAGCACATAAACACATAACATAATTTGGAATCAATATGGCAAACCATGTATCTATAAATAGTAGCGACCATCAAAATTTAAAAGTCATTACCGAACGTTCTGAAGAATACGGTGACAATGTATGGTTCACACTCACCTTCCCTACTGAATTTAGAAGTGTTCAAGCCTATTACCCTATATTTTTTAACAAAGACCAAGGTACTGGTCAGTTTTTTTCTGTTGCGCTATTTGGTTTTCAAGATAATGAAAACTTATTTTTATCAAATAATCAATGGGATGCAGCCTATATCCCATTAAGCATCACCAGACAACCTTTCTTAATTGGCGTGCAGAAAGTTGTTGAAGATGGGACAGATCAAGAACAAAGAGTTTTACATATTGACCTTGAACATCCTAGAGTTAACAAAGAGAAAGGAGAGGCACTATTTTTAGAGTTTGGTGGGAATACACCTTATCTAGATAACGCTGCAGATATGCTAGAAACATTACATCATGGGCTTATTGATAGTAAATTATTCATTGATATGCTGATTGAACATGAATTATTAGAATCTTTTACTTTAGATGTAACATTAAACGATGAAAGCAAAAACCAAATGGTTGGTTTTTATACAATTAATGAAGATAAACTAAAAGAGCTATCAAGCGATACATTGACCTTATTGCATGACAAGGGATATTTACAAGCCATTTATATGACTATTGCCTCACAATCAAATATTCGAACATTAATGAATAAAAAAAATGAACAACTTGGCTTATAAACATTAAGCTTGTAAAAAGATAATTACTTAGCTAAATAGGTATATTCAGTGTTAACGATTAACCATAAAGTAAAAGAAATTTACAATTGCCTGCCAGGTGATATTCCTGAATTTGTTTTATCTTCTTCTGAGCCGATAATTTTAAAAAATTTTGGTACTAATTGGCCTGCTGTAATCGCTGGCAAAAAATCACCAAAATCGGCCACTGATTACCTAAGGAAATTTTATACCAATACCCCAGTAACAGCCTACTATGGTGAACCTGAAATCAACGGTCGTGTTTTTTATAATAAAGATATCAGCGGTTTTAATTTTCAACGTTCAAAAGCAAATCTAAATCAAGTATTTGATAAGCTACTTGAGCATATCGATGATCCAACACCTCCGACAATGTATGTTGGCTCGACAGAAATTAACAATTGGTTACCCGGTTATAATGAAGAAAATAATGCCTCGATAGACCACTTAAAGCCATTAACAAGTATTTGGATTGGTAACCAAAGTAAAATAGCGGCACATTTCGACTTCCCTAATAATTTAGCTTGTTGTGTTGTCGGACGCCGTAAATTCACGCTATTTCCACCTGAACAGCTTGAAAACTTGTACGTCGGACCTATGGAATTTTCTCCAGGTGGGCAAGAAATTAGTCTAGTGGATTTTGATGAACCTGATTTTGTTAAATATCCCAAATTTAAACAAGCGCTCGCATCGGCACAAGTTGCCGAATTAGAAGCTGGAGATGCGCTATTCTTACCGAGTATGTGGTGGCATCATGTACAAAGCTTAGCGGCATTTAACGTACTCGTTACGCATTGGTGGCGCGATAGCCCAGCCTTTATGGGCCGTCCTAATAATGCATTAATGTTGGCAATGCTAAGTTTGAAAGATTTGCCACTAGCACAAAGAAAAGCATGGCAAGCACAATTTAATTATTATATTTTTGATCATGATCAAGAAGATTTTTTACATATCCCTAAAGCGGTACAAGGAAGGTTATCAAAACCCCTTGATGAGTTATTAGCAAAACAAATCCGTGCCGATTTATTAAATAAATTAAAACGATAGTGCCTCAAGTAGAATAGTTCACCTGACAAATGTTAACGTTAATTAATAAGGTTTTATTTTGAAAGAACATAACAAAGCAATCAAAAAAGTTGTTGTTGCCGGTGGTGGTACTGCTGGTTGGATGACGGCGTCAGCGCTCTCTAAAGTGCTCGGTAAACTTGTCGAGGTCGTTTTAGTGGAATCAGACGAAATCCCTACCGTAGGTGTTGGCGAAGCGACTATTCCAACATTACATATTTTTCATCAATTACTAGGCATTAATGAGCAAGAGTTTATGGCGGCAACCAATGCAACCTTTAAACTAGGAATATCTTTTGAAAATTGGCGAGATGTCAATAAAGATTATATGCATTCCTTTGGTTTCTTAGGCCAAAGTTGTTGGGCTGCTGGCTTTCAACATTTTTGGTTAAAAGGCATGAAGAAAGGTTTTTCTTCTGATATCGGTGATTATGTTGCTGAACACTTGGGCGCAAGAAAAGGTAAGTACGCAGCTTTAGCAAGTCAAGATTTAAACCATGCTTATCATCTTGATGCTGGCCTTTATGCAAAGTTTTTAAGAAATATTGCCGAAAAATATGGCACAAAACGTATAGAAGGTAAAATATCTCAGGTTAACCTCAACGATAAATCGGGTTATATAGACTCAATTACTTTAGCATCAGGTGAAATAGTTGAGGGAGATCTCTTTATAGACTGTACAGGCTTTAAAGGGCTGTTAATCGAAGATGCCCTACACACAGGTTTTGAAGATTGGAGCCATATATTACCTTGTGACAGTGCTATCGCGGTTCAAACGAAAACAGTCGGCAAGCCAATACCTTATACTCGTTCTATTGCTCGGGATGCTGGTTGGCAATGGCGAATACCGCTTCAAAGTAGAACCGGTAATGGCCTGGTTTTTTGTAGTAAATATATGACTGATGAAGAAGCCAAACAGACTCTCTTAGAGAATGTCGAAGGTGAATTGTTAAATGAACCGCGTGTTATCAAATATAAAACAGGCACACGCAGGAAACATTGGAATAAAAACTGTGTAGCTATTGGTTTATCTTCAGGCTTTATTGAACCACTAGAGTCAACCGGCATACATTTATTTCAAAAGGCAATTGTTCGACTAATGCTTATGTTTCCTTCTCAAGGTATTAAGCAAGCTGACGTAGATGAATTTAATACACAAACAAGAGCAGAAGTAGACAACATTAAAGATTTTATTATTCTTCACTATCATCTAACTGACAGGACAGATACACCATTTTGGCGTTATTGTAAAAATATGGATGTCCCTGATACCTTAAAACATCGCATGTCGTTGTTTAAAGAAAGTGGCCAGGTATTTAAAAAAGCAGAAGAGTTATTCGGTGAGGCTTCTTGGGTTCAAGTTATGCTTGGACAAGGCTTAATGCCTAATCAATATCACCCTATTGTTGATTTAATGGAAGATGAAGAGCTAGTCACTTTTTTAAATAATATAAAGTCAGGTGTAAAAAATAAAGTTGATAACTGGCCAGATCATAATGATTTTATACAACATTATTGTAAATCATCGATAGTATAATTTATTTACACGCACTAATATTCGACTATTGCTGGAGGGTCTAATACCCTCCTCATTTTTTAAGCTATTTAATGACATGAATGATGCAAGAAACAGACATTAACATAAACAGTGACCTCTCACTACAGGTAATAACGGTAGGCGTTAATGAAACACCGGTAATCATTATTGATGACTTTCTTGTTAACACCGATGATATTATCAATAATGCCTGCAATGATGCTGAATTCAAAGTGGTTAGTAATACATATTACCCCGGAATAAGAGCCTTCTTACCTAGAAATTATGTAATTAAGGTACTTCAAGCTATTTATCAAGACATTTGTCGTATTTACAAAATCCCTCAATATTTACAATTAAAACCTCAAGAAACTTATTATTCGTTAATAACTAAAGCTGAAACAGAATTACAACTACTACAACGGATGCCACATTTTGACACCAGTCGACCATTTTATTTTGCTGTTTTACATTACCTAAATAACGATAATCACGGCAACACTGGTTTATTTCGCCACAAACCTACCGGGTTAGACAAAATTGAAGATCATAATGTGGAATTCTATTTAGCTTCTGCTCAGCGCTTTATTGATAATAATGGTGAGTCTCCTCAAGAGTACTGTACTCGTACAAATGAGCACTTTGAGTTATATGAACAAATTGAATATAGACCTAATCGATTAGTAATTTACCCCGGCCAATTGCTTCATTCGAGCATTATCTCTCCAGCGAAAGATATTGATCCAAATCCACGTACAGGAAGGCTCACGGCAAATATTTTTATCGAGTTTACCTAATAACGTGCAAACGATAGTCATAATATTAGTATTTTTTTACTCAAACTTATTAGCCGGTACAATTGTCGAATAGCCTACTAATGCAAAAATGCCTATTATCATTATTTATAATGAAGTGATTTTGCTCAAGCGCTTCTTCAATAGGCTTACAATACAGGTGTTTGCTTACCTTCAACAAATGTTGCTTCATCGCCCATTGTTTCACATCCAGCACCGGTAAGTGGTGACACCGAGCATTCATACACTCTGACATAATCTATTTCTAATGATTGTGGAAACACGCTATCATCAATGCCTTTGTCGTTAACCGTTGCAGGCCAATTCCCCCCAACCGCAAGATTTAATAATAAATGAAATTTTTGATCAAAAGGTGCACCACCCTCACCGTCTATCAATAAGCCCTCATCATTCATATATTGGCTATACCAGCCGGTATCACGCTGGGTAGCAAAATGAATATCATCAACATACCAACGGATTTCGCCTGCTTGCCATTCAATGGCGTATTCGTGGAAACCATCGGCAGGGTTGACACCATCAGGTAAGTTAAATCCTTTACCTGAATAAACATTCTCAGGCCAAGCACGCCCATAATGAAGCGTGCCATGTATACGTGACTCTTCTTGCCCTAAGCTAGCACCCACTTCATCTGATTGTGTTTTTAAGTTCACCGCCTCCATAATATCTATTTCACCCGAGCCAGCCCATCCACCATAAGCCCAGTCAGTCGGCAGCATCCAAATGGCTGGCCAGGTGCCTTGTCCTTGCGGTAATTTAGCGCTAATTTCAAAGCGTCCAAAAGTCCAGTCACCTTTGTTTTTGCTACGTAACCGTGCTGATGTATAAGGTAGAGTGCGGGTATTCATAGGATTGTAATTAGTGTCATCGTCATGTGCCGCAGGGCCGGTAAAGTTTTCTTTTAATGCCACTATTTTCAAGATACCTTGTTCAATAAAAGCATTATCTTCTCGGTCGGTATAACATTGCTGCTCTTCATTACCCCCGCCGAAACAATTGACCTCAAAACTCCATTTATTTAAATCAATAGTATTATCAGTAAAGTCATCCTGCCAAATTAACTGCCATTGCTCATTCACTAAAGAGGTAGTTATTGGGTTTTCAGGGTCTGAATCCGGAATTTTGGTGGATGCGTCTTCAACGGGTACAGGTGTCACTACCTCAGGAGTAACTTCTGTCGCTGGTGAAATTGGCATATTAGCGGTCGTTTTGGCAGATTCGCTACCGCAACCAGATAAAAAAATTGAAAAAGCGATTAACCATAATTTAAAATCATACATAAGAAGTAACTCTATTATATCTGTAAGAACCTACCGCCCTATGGTTAACAATAGGGCGGCCTAATTAATGAATAATGAATTAATCACAGCTCATTATCGCTTGTTCAGTACTTTGTGGCATTAAATTTATATCTGCAAAACTTAACGATACTTCCCCTGCAGTAGACAAATTAAATGGTGACATCACTTTAGAAAAATCAGTTCCCGCTTTTTTAAAGCAAGCTAGATCAATTGTTACCTTGTGCCATTCATTTAAACCCCTGTCAATTAATAATGAGGTAATATCAAGAGAACCTTTGCAATCCCCTTCACAACTCATAGCTAAATTAATCGGTGCTACTGGTGTAGTTTCTAAACGCACGCTAAAACTTAATACCGAGTCAGCCTCGATATATGCCCGCAAATCTTCCGGAAAGTTACTAAAGATATTGACACTTGCCAGCTCACTGCCATCAAAGGTTATGGTTCTAGCATCTTCTTGTACCACTTTGTCCATAGTTCTTAAGGTAATAGACCCTAATGACTGCGTATTTGAAGTAACAGGAGACGACTGTTCACCTGATTGCAACGCAACACTCCATGGCTGCTTAATCGCTAATTCAAATATTTTTAAAGTGGCTAACTCATCAGAAGATTTTTTAGAGACTTCACTTAACTGATCAGACAATAGGATCATTTTTTTATTATCTTGCTGCTGATAGGCTAAACCAAAACCATATGGTAATAGTGGTGTATAATCTTCATCAAATCTATTAACGGTAGTTTGGTCTGAGTGTGCAGGCCATGAATAAGAAAGTTTGCCAACAAAGTCATGATTTACACTACCATCGGTTTGACTAAATAAAACATCAGCTATGCCGTTACCTTCTGAACCTGGCAACCATGCGGCAACAAAAGCATCAGACGAATTAAGTTCAGCATTTACCCACAGTGGACGTCCACTAATAAAAACAGAAACAACAGGTATCCCTTGTGCTTTTAAGCGTTTGAGTAAAGCTAAATAGGTTTTATTACCGCGTTGATACTCAAGGTTATCTAAGTCGCCATTACCCTCGGCATAAGGCTCTTCACCAAAAACAACAATAGCAACATCTGGCTTTTCAGTGAACTCACCTATAGGGCTTAATTGTACTTTACCGCCAGCAGCATTAACAACTTGCTCTATACCGTCATAAATCGAAGTACCACCCGGAAAATCAGCGTTAGTGTTACCTGTACCTTGCCAAGTAATACTCCATCCTCCTGACTGCTTACCAATATTGTCAGCGCCATCTCCTGCAACTAATACATTTGCACTCGGCGATAAGGGTAATAAATTAGCGTTATTTTTAAGTAAAACTAAAGATTGACGTACAGCTTGACGAGCGACTAACCGATGTTCAGCCGAGCCAATTAAGTTTGTTTTACCAGATAAGAGACGATTTTCTGGACTTGGTTTAGTGAATAAACCTGCTCTTATTTTTACTCTTAATATACGGCTAACCGCATCATCTATTCTTGATAAGCTAATCTCACCATTGTTAACTTGTTTAATGGTATTTTCATATAGCGGCTTCCAAGCAGCAGTTGGTACCATGTATATGTCTAAGCCAGCATTTATTGCTTGTGGACAGCTTTCATTAGTACAACCTTTAACTTGTCCATGTCCATTCCAATCACCAACGATAAACCCGTCAAAGCCCATTCGGTTTTTCAGTACATCTGTCATTAAATATTTATTGCCATGGAGTTTATCACCATGCCAACTATTAAATGACGCCATTACTGATTGCGCACCCGCAGTTAAACCACCAACATAACCTTGCGCATGAAGTTTATACAGATCACTCTCACTGGTTAAATTATCTCCTTGATCGTCACCACCTTCAGTACCACCATCACCAATAAAATGTTTAACGGTACTGATAACACGAGTATCGCCTAAAAAGTCATTATCTACAGAGCCTTGAAGCCCTTTTACAATGGCCGCTGAATATGCTTTTACTATTTCAGGATCTTCAGAGTAACCTTCATAGGTTCTTCCCCAGCGATCATCACGAACTACAGCTACAGTAGGTGCAAACACCCAATCTATGCCAGTTACCATGACTTCTTTAGCTGTTATCTCTGCTATTTTTTCTATTAAACCAGGGTTATTAGTCGCCCCTAAACCAATGTTATGGGGAAATAATGTCGCCCCAATTACATTATTATGACCGTGCACCGCATCCGTCCCCCACATGGTTGGAATAGTGGAACCATCTATCGAATCATCAACAGAGGCTTGATACAGACTTTCTGCTAATTTTATCCAATCAGCAGGTGTGGCATGTTTATTATTATCAGGGAAAGCACCACCACCATTTAAATATGAGCCAAAACCATATCTACGCATATCTTCAACAGTAATGTCTCGGATTTCAGGTTGGATCATCTGTGCAACTTTCTGCTCTAACGTCATAGTCGCTAGAATTTTAGCGACTTTAGTTTCAACTTTACTGTCTTTTTTAACTTCAATATCAAGTACCGGCCAAATGGTTATATTGTTTTCGCTATAAGGGGCAACATCAACCTGAGCTATATCCGAATTAGAGTTAGAGTTGGCGTTATCAGTACAAGCAAAAAGTGACATGGCAACAGCAATCCCCATAAAGGGTTTAGCAACGCTTTTAATTGAATTTATTTGAATAGACATAACAATATTTATACCTTTACTGATACAGGTTTACTACCTGACAAGCCATAATAAGCAATGAATACATAGCAAATGATGGGTAAGAAAAATGAGTTTTGTAGACCAATACTGTCGGCTAAAACACCTTGGATAAGTGGTAAAATAGCACCACCAACAATCGCTAAACATAAAATACCTGAGCCTTGGCTAGTATGCTGACCTAATCCATTAATAGCCAAGCTAAAAATGGTAGGGAACATAATTGAATTGAATAAGCCTACTAACAAAATTGACCACATAGCCAATTGTCCCGATGCAAAGATAGTAATAACAATCAAGACTATTGCAAGACCAGCGCTAAAAGCTAATACCTTACCCGCTGCTAATTTTTGCATAACAGCAGCACCAATGAATCGACCTACCATCGCTCCGCCCCAATAATAGGCAATATATTTTGCGGCTTGAGATTCTTCTAGACCAGCAATGTTGGGATCATTGAAAAAACTAACCAAAAAACTACCAATAGAAACTTCTGCGCCAACATAGACAAAAATACCAATGGCACCTAAAACTAAATGACGATATTGCCAAGCACTACCATTTATCTGTTTTATATCAGTTGACTCTTTTCTATGCTCAACAACAGGTAGTTTTATATAAGAAAAAATAGCAGCAAGTAATAACAATAAACCAGCGAGTAATACATACGGTATTTGAACAGACTCAGCTTGTTGAGTGGCTGACATCGATTCTGTGACTTGATCTAAGATCAAATAAGCACCAAAAAATGGTGCAACAGTTGTTCCAAGTGAATTAAATGCTTGTGTCATGTTTAAGCGAGAAGAAGCTGTTTTAGCATTTCCTAAAATACTAACGTAAGGGTTAGCAGACACTTGTAATACCGTAATACCACTGGCCAATATAAACAGCGCCATTAGAAAAACAGGATAGCTGTGCATTGATGCTGCGGGATAAAAAGCAAAACAACCCAATGCGGCAACAATTAAGCCTAATACGATTCCTTTTTGAAAACCTAATTTTTTAACTATTTTTCCCGCAGGAATAGAAACAATAAAATAGGCACCAAAAAAACAAAACTGTACCAGCATTGCTTGGCTATAAGATAAATTAAAAATACCTTTCAAATGAGGAATTAAAATATCATTTAAGCAGGTAATGAATCCCCACATAAAAAAGAGTGATGTCAATGATGTAAGTGCAAAGGTATAATTTTTGTTTTCAGCGTTTAACGAAAACGTACTTACATTTGCTTGAATCGGGGTACCAGCCATATTTTTCTCCTAACAAGTCAGAACAACAGGACATTGCTGTTGTTATTTTTATAATTTTTCCACGTTTATATACCTAGGTATAATTATTTAAGTAGCCACCCAGAACTGGAAGCGCTTTCATTCTGAATGCCATCAAAGGAAAAAGCAACTAATATTTAAACTAATCGGTAGCGCTTCCAAATTGTAAGTTCTGTGTATATATTAGAACAGTGATATCTATAGGCTTAGTACTCTAGTTTAACAAAGACATTTTATGCTAAAGTGACTTAATGAAGTAATAAATGAATTTATAAAGGAATAAAATGGCGACTATTTACGAAGTTTCCGCATTAGCGGGAGTTTCATTATCATCTGTATCACGTGTACTGAATGATCATGAACATGTTAGTAAAAAAACTAAACAGAAAGTAGTCGCGGCAATGAACGAATTGGATTATAGACCAAATACGATTGCCCGCTCATTGGCTTCTAATTGCTCAAACAGTGTAGGTGTTTTAGTTTCGGAACTTCATGGTCCTTTTTTCGGCGCTATGTTAAGCACCATTGAATTAGAGTTAAGAAATGCAGGTAAACACGCGGTAATTACTGCTGGTCATAGTGATGAAGAAAGTGAAAAGAAAGGGTTGGATTTTTTAATTGATCGTAATTGTGACGCACTTATTTTACATGTTGATGCCATTTCAGATGAGTATTTAATTAAATTAAGTAAAGGTAAAACTCCCTTTGTTATCTTAAACCGTTATATTTCAGAAATTAAAGATAATTGCTTTTATTTAAATAATGAACTTGGTGGTTATTTAGCAGCAAAACATTTGATTGAACAAGGCCATAAAGACATTGCCTACATTTCTGGACCTACAACAAAACAAGACACAGCTGAACGCTTAGTTGGCCATAAGAAAGCACTAACGGAAGCTCATATCTCTTTTAAAGAAAATTTAATCTATGAGGGTGATTATTTAACAGAAAGTGGTCGAGATGGCTTCAATTCTCTGATCAAGAATAAAGCCACGTTTACCGCTGTTATTTGTTCAAATGATGAGATGGCATCAGGGGCCATGCGAGGAGCAAGAGATCACAAGTTATTGATTCCCGAACAATGTTCATTTATAGGCTTCGATAATGCTTTTTTCACTGAGTACCTCTACCCTCAATTAACGACCATTAATTTTCCAGTCAATGACATGGCTAAAATGTCTACCCTCTGGATCCTCCAAAATGTATATAAACAAAAAGAAATAAAAATCACAAATATATTTACTCCTAAACTCATTGAACGAAAATCTGTCCTACAAAAATAAAATGAGTTCCAATGATTGCCTGCCCTAAATTTACCTGGTTATTGTCAGCTCATTAATGTTTCATCATCAAAAATTTTCTTCAAAAAAATATGGAGAAAAACTTGTTTGAATAAAATATAACCAAACAGTTAGGCTGCCCCTTTCAATGACTACTTTTTTCATAAAATATAAATAATTACCTAATGCGGTATTAAAAATTAAATTTAGTTATATCACCTAAAGAAACCAGTGCTAGAATGCGCAACTATAAAAATTAATGGGATGAGTTATGAAATATGTTGTTTTGGTCATAATTGCGTTAGCAGTATTCTTTTACTCGAGAAGCTCTAATAATAAAAGTGCTGCGGCTGCGATTGAAAATGTTGCTATAGGTCAAACTTTTTTAACACAAAATAAAGCGGTAGAAGATGTTGTTGAAACGGATTCGGGATTGCAATATCAAGTATTACAACGAGGCAAAGGAACTGAACATCCATCTGCCAGTTCAAAAGTAACAGTGCATTATCATGGTACTTTATTAGATGGTACTGTATTTGATAGCTCAGTAGATCGCGATACTCCTATCAGCTTTGGCTTAAATCAAGTAATAAGTGGTTGGACTGAAGGGGTTCAGTTAATGGTTGTTGGTGATAAATTTAAATTTTTTATTCCTTCAACATTAGGCTATGGCGATAAAGCCGCTGGAAAAATAGCACCGGGTTCATTACTTATTTTTGAAGTAACACTATTGGAAATACAATAGTTCAATAAATATTGATGTCGCACGTGTATTAAGGTGAGAGTGATTTGAATACGTTATGATAATCCATAGTAACATTTATTAAAGATAACTATGAGTATTGAAAATAACTATGACTATTAAGGATAACTATGAAAATTTGGGTTGATGCCGATTCTTGCCCTGTTGTAATAAAAGAGATTTTATTTAAAGCAGCTGAACGTACAAAAATAACAACAACCTTAGTGGCAAATCATCATATTCGAATACCCCCATCAAAAGTTATTCACTTTATGCAAGTGAATTCAGGTTTTGATATTGCTGATGATGAAATAGTAAAACGCGTGGAAAAAAATGATCTAGTTATAACCTCAGATATTCCACTTGCCGATGAAGTGATAACGAAGTCAGGTATCGTGTTAAGTTCAAGAGGTGAGTTATTTACCAAAGAAAATATAAAGTCTCGACTCAATATTCGAGACTTTATGGACACCATGCGCGCTAGCGGAGTGCAGACTGGTGGGCCACCACCGTTAAACCAAGGTGATAGACAAGCATTTGCCAACCACTTAGACACTATTTTAATGCGCTATCAAAAGTCACAGATTACATAGCTATTATTCTATACTATCTATTTAGCAGGGTATTATATTTTATTAAGGTAATTTTACGGACTCACTAGATTTCGGTTGTTTCAATATAAGCGCTTTAATTTCTCTTAACTCGTGTTCCAATTTTTCAATTTGAGCACGACTTGCGGGCTCTCCCCCTTCATTACTTTCACCATGTTGTTCTGCACGGAAGTTCTCATGCTCTTTACTCATGATTTCAAGTACAGTGCCCACCATCATATTTAAAAAAACAAAAGCGGTTAAAAAGATAAAACTTAGATAATAAATCCAGCTCAAAGGGTGAACTGCCATGGTTTCATACATTACGTCAGTCCAATCTTCAAATGTTGCCACCCTAAACAAGGTTAACATCGAGATTGATACATCCCCCCACAGCACTTCATTGATTTGATGAAAGAACATGCTTCCTATCGCTGCATATATATAAAAAATAACGAACATTAATAACGCAATATAGCCCATGCGCGGGATAGCTTTAAGCAGTGCATTAATTAACAAACGTAATTCAGGCACCATAGACACTAACCTTAATACTCTAAACACGCGGAGTAATCGTGCTAACAGAACACCAGAACCGCCGGTAGGAATCAAACTACCAATAACAATTACCGTGTCAAAAATATTCCAACCATTATGGAAAAATTTCTTTTTCTTGGGGGAAGCTAGATAGCGAATAACAATTTCTATCACAAAAAAAATGGTGATTGCCAAGTCTAGTAGCGCTAATACGGCAACAAAATGAGTGGGTAAATCATGCGTTTTCACACCAATTAATAACGCAGATAATAAAATGACGGCAATAATAATGCCTTGAAAAATTTTACTTGAATCAATTTTTTTTAGACGACGCTGCGCACGAAAAACAAAGCTAGCCATATTATCTATTTGCACCTACAGCTGAATCACTAACAAACGGGTTATTACGGCGCTCTTGACCAAACGTACTCATAGGCCCATGACCCGGAATAAAACGAACATCATCACCCAGAGGGAAAATATTATTGCGAATAGAATTGATTAATGTTGCATGGTCACCACGAGGAAAATCCGTTCTTCCAATTGAACCTTTAAATAAAACATCTCCTACTTGGGCTAATTTAGATTCTCGATGGAAAAAAACCACATGGCCCGGTGTATGTCCTGGACAAAAATAGACTTCTAAAGTGATATTGCCAAAACTAACCGTATCACCTTGATTTAAAAATCGGTCAGGTGTAAAGGGTTCTGCCTCATGAAAACCAAAACGCTGTTTTTGATCTTCAATCCTATCTATCCAGAATTGATCTTCTTTATGGGGCCCTTCAATTTCAACACTATAATTTTTTGCCAAAGTATTTGTTGCGCCAGCATGATCAATATGAGCATGAGTAAGAAGCACTTTAGCTAAGGTTAGTTTATGTTTATCAATGGCAGCAATCACTTTATCCAGATCTCCTCCGGGATCAACTACCGCAGCTTGCATCGTTTCATCGCACCAAAATAAAGTACAATTTTGTTGGAAAGGCGTAACGGGAATAATTTGATGTTGCAGCATAAGAAACTCTTTAAAAAAGGCCGAAAAAATTTTGACTATAATAACATAAATAACCGAGCTTAAATCACCCTTAATGTGTAACAAAAATGAATGATTAATACTTCTTCTCTCAGCTTTACTCTGGCAACTTTACTCGGTAAGCTCACAAACTATAAAATTTACCCTAATAATTATAAGCACTATGTCATCATCCCCTACTATCCGTGACTCATTTCATTCTCGACTTGGTTTTATTTTAGCTGCTGCTGGCTCTGCCATTGGTTTAGGCAATATTTGGGGATTTCCAACCCAAGCAGCTAATAACGGTGGTGGCGCCTTTTTATTCGTCTACCTTATTGTAACGATATTACTTGCAGTGCCAGCACTTTATGCTGAGGTTTATATTGGTAATCAAGCGCAAAAAAACCCGGTAAGTGCGTTAATGCAAGCATGTGGTGAGCGTTTTAAAAAGACAGGCCGCAACGCCGGCATCATTGGTTTAGTTGGCGCTATGATGATGCTTAGTTTTTACACTATTGTTGCTGGTTGGATGTTAGCTCATGCGTTAAGCGCGTTAACTGAGCTATTTGGCTTTATTGATTTAGCCAATTGGCTGTCAACTGCAAGCACTCTACGTAATATTATTTTTACCCCTATTTTTATTTTATTAGGTGCCTTTATTATTCATCAAGGTGTTCATGCGGGGATCGAGCGTTGGTCTGGACGATTAATGCCCCTATTATTATTAATGTTAATAGGTTTAGTTATTTATATTTTGCAACAAGATGGCGCACAAGAAGGTGTTGCCCTTTACTTAATTCCAGATTTTAGACAAGTATTAGAACCAAAATTAATTATTTCAGCGATGGGGCAAGCCTTTTTCTCTCTTTCTATTGGTGTGGGCGGTATGATGGTTTATGGCTCATATATGAAAAAAGGACAAGACATTGGTAAACTTGTATTGTCTATTGCCGCACTGGATACTTTTATTGCCTTCCTAGCTGGCTTATTGATCATACCCGCTTTATTTGTTGCTCAACATGCAGGACAAGAAGTATTTAGAGACGGTAATTTAATTGGTGAAGGCCAACTGATTTTCCAAATTTTACCATCACTATTTGCTTCTATGGGATCGGTGGGTTTAATCGTCTCTTTTAGTTTTTTTACGTTATTATCTATTGCGGCACTCACCTCTACCATTTCATCAACCGAAGTTCCTGTATCTTATTTGGTTGAGGATAAGAATATCAATCGCAAACGGGCAACTTGGTTAGTCTCTGCCATCGTGTTAATCACCAGTATGACCTTAGTGGCATTTTTTGATGTGTTATTTGGTTTAGTGATTCAGTTACTCACCACTATTTTACAACCCTTAATGTCACTGTTTTATTTCATTGTAGTGGGTTGGATTTGGCAACGGGGAAATCAACTTACGGATATAGCAACACTAAAAAGGAATGCTAAATTAAAGGCTTTTGGATTTTATTTACGTTATTTTTGCCCTGTGTTGCTGATCATTGTTTTTATTAATGTGGCCTTTTAATGTTGTTAAAATTAAAGGCTTATAATAAGTGAATATTGGGCATTAACTAACATTAGAAATAGCTTTATCTGCAGCCGCTTCTTCTTTTAGTTCAACTTGCTCTATTTTTTCAAAACGACTGGAGATTTTATCCGCCGAGGTATGGATTTGTTTCACATCCACTGCCGCTTGATCTATATGTTTAGCTAGACTAGCAAAACGCCCTTTAAATCGATTAAAATCTTGCGCTAAATCAGATAAATGTGCTTGAATAATATGTATTTGTTTACGAGTCGCTTCATCTTTTAATACCGATCGCGCTGTCGTTAAAATAGCCATTAAGGTGGTAGGCGACGCTAGCCAAACTCGTTTTTTATTAGCAAAGTCTACCAAATCACTTTGATGGCCATGAATTTCAGCAAAAATAGCTTCTGCGGGAATAAACATGATCGCGCCATCAGCCGTTTCATTATCAATCAAATATTTGTCACTAATATCATTAATATGTTTTTTAATATCAATTTTAAACTGACGTTGTGCCGATTTTCTATCAGAATCAGCTTGTTCAAAGTCCATCATTTTACGATAGTTTTCTAATGGAAACTTAGAATCAACCACCACGTTACCCGTTGGTTGTGGCAAAAATAAGACGCAATCTGCAATTTTACCATTTGATAACGTATGTTGTAGTTTAAAGCTTTGCTCCGGTAAAACATTACGGATCAAGGAGCTTAATTGAACTTCACCAAAGGCGCCACGAGAGCGTTTATCATTTAATACTTCTTGTAGGCTGACTACATTAGTTGATAATTCGGTGATCTTTTTTTGCGCGTCGTCAATTAATGCTAATCGCTGTAAAATATCGCTAAAGGTCTTAGTGGTTTTTTCAAAGCCTTCTGCTAAACGTTTTTCTACCTGGCCGCTAATTTCTTGCAAGCGTTTATCTGTCGCTTGGGTAAGTACATCAATGCGCTTAGTCATTTGCTCACTACTTTGCATTAACGACTTACTTAGCTCTTCTCTATTTGCTTGCGTTGTTTTATTGAGATGATTAATTAACTGCTCAAGTGTTTTGTTTTGATTATGACTTAGGTTGTGGTTAAGTTGCTCTTTCTGGCTACTCAACTCTCTTAATAACTTAAGTCGTAAATCAGCCATTTTTTGCTCAAAAACGCTAGCGAGTTGTAATTGTTGCTTATCAAAGCATTGTGCTAATATATTATTTTGTGAACTTGAACAAAGCTCAATGGTTGATTGTAATTTAGTTATCTGTGTACTTTGTCTCACAACAAATAACAGTACTAATAATAAAACCAGTAATGAACAGATGAGAAAAACCACTAAAAATTCAGGTTGTTGTAAAGACAATATCATATAAGCAAACCAAAACACTGTAAATAATACCAGTCATTTAATCATGATTTTTCATTTACAACCAGCTATTTTCATCACCATCTTACACCTGACAAGTACTTACCTGAGGTTATTTAGAGAAAATAGCTAATCAAAGGTCATTTCGAAGTATTTTCTCTGTCTCACCGTAGGTAATGCTTAGGGGATTACCGAGTTTAATGAAGCTTTCGTCGTCAAGCATTAGTAAAGAATATAGACTCATTGTCATATAATCAATAATGGGATTGCATATTATCACGTCACCCTTAAAATGGGTTTTGCAATTGAAAACAGCTAGGTGTTTTTATTAACAACTATTAATGATAAAATAAATCTCTTATTACCCAAGCGATTTATTGTCGCTATATTATGTATTTGTAGAGAAAAACATGAAAACCCATTTCGATGAATTATTAGACTTTCCCACCGTATTAAACTTTAAGGTAATGGGTGTCGCCTGCGATGAACTACCTGATTTGATTATTGCTGAAATACAAAAGCATACCCCTGGCGATTACGTGCCAAAATTGCGCCCTAGTTCTAAAGGTAATTATATTGCGGTGTCAGTCGCGGTCACTGTCACTAGCAAAGAGCACATTGAAAAAATTTATGAAACAATCAATACTATTGAACAAGTGCGTTACGTTTTATAATTGTTAGACGGTAAATTCAGCTATATTTCTCAAAAAATTAATAAGGTTTTCTCGTGAACAGCGCATTGATAATTCGACAACTATCGATCATGAACTACAGTACAGTTTGGCATGCTATGCAAAACTTTACTGATAATCGCGATGATAAAACCTGTGATGAACTGTGGTTAGTTGAACACCCTCCCGTTTTTACCCAAGGGCAAGCAGGTAAAGAAGAACATTTATTAATGCCTGGCGATATTGAAGTGGTAAAAGTTGATAGAGGCGGCCAAGTAACCTATCACGGTCCCGGACAGCAAGTGATCTATTTTATGATTAACTTACGCCGACGAAAAATAGGCATTAGACAACTAGTTACCTTGATTGAAAATAGCATTGTTGCCGCACTCAAAGATTATGGTATTAACGCGTACCCAAAACCCGATGCGCCAGGTGTTTATGTTGATGAAAAAAAAGTGGCCTCTCTAGGTTTAAGAGTAAGAAAAGGCTGCTCTTTTCATGGTTTAGCCCTCAATGTCAACATGGATTTATCACCTTTTCTGCGGATCAATCCGTGTGGTTATGCTGGCCTTGAAATGGTACAAACCTGCGATTTGAAAGGACCACAAAATATAGAAAGCGCAGGCAATGCCCTAGTAAAACATTTAATTGACTTGTTTGATTCCACAAACGTTGAATATCAAACAGGATTACCTCAAAGCGATCTAAACGCACTTAAGCAAGAGCAAGAAAATGCCAAATAATGACGTTATCATAACAAATGCCGCAGCTAATACTGCGATAAAATCAACCAAAGTAGTCCCTGGCACTAAGCTACGTGACGCCGACAAAATGGCTCATATTCCAATTAAAGTGGTTACCTCTACTCGTGAAAGCATGTTACGCAAGCCAAGTTGGTTACGCATAAAGCTGCCTCGTAGTAGTGAACGTGTCGACAAAATCAAGGCTAACTTACGTAAACATGGTTTGCACTCTGTTTGTGAAGAAGCGTCTTGCCCTAACTTATCTGAATGTTTTAATCACGGTACCGCTACCTTTATGATTTTAGGTGATATTTGTACTCGCCGTTGCCCATTTTGTGATGTCGGTCATGGCCGTCCATTAGCTGTAGACAAAGATGAACCACGAAAACTCGCCTTAAGCCTAAAAGGTATGCCATTAAGCTATGTCGTTATCACCTCCGTTGACCGTGATGACTTACGTGATGGTGGTGCACAACAGTTTGCTGATTGTGTTAGAGAAATTAATGAGCAGGCGCCCGGTACTAAAGTAGAAATTTTAGTCCCTGATTTTCGTGGCCGTATGGACAGAGCGCTAGAAATATTAAATCAGCATCCTCCTCATGTATTTAATCATAATCTAGAAACTTCGCCACGCTTATATACCAAAGCACGTCCCGGTGCTAACTATCAATGGTCTTTAGATTTATTGAAAAAATTTGGTGAAGCAAACCCAACGGTTACTACTAAATCAGGCATCATGGTGGGCTTAGGTGAAACGAATGAAGAAATTCTACAAGTGATGCGTGATTTACGTAGTCATGGTGTAACGATGCTTACAATCGGGCAATACTTACAACCCAGTAAAGATCACTTACCCGTAGAGCGTTATGTTCACCCTGATGATTTTGAAATGTTCCAAGAAGAAGCGGTAAAAATGGGCTTTGAACATGCAGCATGTGGGCCATTAGTTCGTTCTTCATATCATGCTGATAAACAAGCAGCTGGCGAAGAAGTTAAGTAAATTAATCAACTAACACAGTGAGTACACAATAGATTTTATTTGTATTGTGTACTCATGTTAACAAGCACTCTCATGCCTTGTTGAATACATTTAATTAATTGAATGGCTATACATACCCTAAGCTTTCTTTTCAGACAACAGCAAGCTACTCACTAAATTCAAGTATTTCACCACTATTAGTATTAATAAATCCCCTCTATATTTTCAAAGACGCTGTTAAAAAATTGAACACACCGCGATAAAAAAGAGTTAAGCTGCGGGAGTTCTAAAAAGCAAAATTCAAACAATTCATTGATATAAAATGCTAGCAATTAACCTCTCGCAATATCAGTGATTTCGCTAAGGCTAACATTTATTAAATAATTTGCTTTACCGGTTAGCGCTGTCATTATAACTTATGTTAGTAAAATAAAGGTTGAACCATTTATGTCTGAGAAAATAATTAAATTTGAATTTGAAAAGCACAATAAAAACAGTATTCGATATAAAGAAGTACCTGAAAACGGTATGCCACCTGTTTTAGGATCTATCTACGTGCAAAAATGGTTTGCCGGTGATAATAAAAATATTGAAGTGACAATTAAGACAACAGGCTAAGGCTAAAATGAAATGAACCAAACTAAAAATAATAGCTATTCTATTGCTCAATTAGGCAATGCGGTATTAAGGCTTAAAGCAAGTGAGGTTAACAATATACTTACCGATGAATGCCAACAATTAATTAATCAAATGATGTTGGCCGTTTCAGAAGCCGGTGGTGTGGGTATTGCCGCACCACAGATTCATCACAGCGTGCGTATTTTTATTATGTGCTCTAAACCCAATCCTCGTTATCCCGACGCGCCATTAATGGTACCAACAGCGATAATTAATCCTGAAATATTGCATTATTCTAGTCATAAGGAAAAAGACTGGGAAGGTTGTTTAAGTGTACCTAGTATGCGCGGGTTAGTCCCAAGACATACTCATATTACTGTACGTTATTTTGATCAACAAGGTAGTGTGCAGCAAAAAGAATTAACGGGGTTTATTGCCCGTATTTTCCAACATGAATTAGACCACTTGAACGGGTTAACTTTTATTGACCAGTTAGAGTCGACTAAAGATTTGATCAGTGAAGTTGAGTGGTATAAGCAGTTTGCTATCTAAACATAACTAGGTATGTACTATTTTATTGAGCAATCCTGAGAAAACGGAATGATTTTTAGTCGAAGGGGACATTATACTCCCTATATTCACTTATTTTTCAGTATTAATCACTTAATAATACCTATTTTAATGATTTTTCTAGGCACTGCTTTTAATTTTGATTAAACTAATGAAAATTTAAGAAATCAACATTAAAAGCAGTGCTGTTATGGAAAAACATCAAGAATTATTAATTTCATTAAGGAAAGTGATCAGGGCGATAGATTTACATTCGAAACACCTGAGCAAAACATCCGGTTTAACTGGTCCACAATTATTGATCATGTTAGAAGTAGACAAAGCTTCTGGCGTGAATTCAAGTCAAATCGCTAAAAATGTTAATTTAAGTGCTGCTACCGTGACAAATATTATTGATCGGCTAGAAAACAAAAATCTGATTACCCGAGTACGTAATACTAAAGACAAACGCAAAGTAGGTCTGTTTTTAACAGAAAATGGCCAAGCCATTTTGCTTAAAGCCCCACAACCCCTGCAAGAACATTTTATTAAAAACTTTTCTAATTTGGCTCAATGGGAGCAATCCCAACTACTCTATTCAATTGAACGGCTCGCAGACATGATGAATGCTAATGAAATAGATGCTGCGCCACTATTAGAACTAAATGCACTGAGCGCCAGTAGTATCAATAAAACTGACGCGCCTAGTCATTAACGTAATAAATGTAAAAAGTGCAGATGCTTGTGGTATTGATCGATAATATTATTGATCACCTCAGTTTTAGACCAGCCCATAATGTCATAATCCTGCCCACCTTCAACCAAATGCACTTCTGCTCGATAGTAACTTTGTTCATCTTCATCAGCATCAGTTACAAAATCAGGTTGTGAATACTTTCTCGCCAGTACCCGATAAATAAACTCTTGCTCTTCACCATGGTCAACAATAAAACTTAATCCATCTCTATCAGAAATTTCAACATTGATTTGATTTTCCTGTAGCTCTTTCGCCACTAAATTAAAAGCGGGTACAATAGTCTGACTAATGAATTTATTAACATTGACCTTGTTGGGAAAATCAACAATATTGCTTAATCGCATTTGCCAACTATCATTATTTTCATTGCTTGAATGTGGTATTGCTGTAATCAACTGGCTCTCTTGCTTAAAGCCTTCAACCCTTAACGCTTTGATTAAGCCCATAATAGCGAGTAATAAAACAATAGTAAAAGGTAAAGCACTCGCGATAGTCATTGTTTGAAGTGCATTAAGACCTCCTGACAACGATAGCAAAGCAGCAACGATACCAATACCCAGAGCCCAATAAACACGCTGCCATAACGGAGTGTCATTTCTACCGTGAGAACAAAGCATATCAACCACCATAGCCCCAGAATCACATGATGTGACAAAAAATATCACTATCATTAAGACGCTAAAAGCGGAAAGTAAGGTACTTAGCGGAAAATTTTCAAGAAAAACAAATAAAGCCACTGATGAGTCTTGACTTACCATCTCTCCCAGAGAAACGACTCCTTGGTTATGAACTAAATCAATGGCACTATTACCAAATATAGTCATCCAAAATAAGGTAAATACGGTTGGTATTAACATTACCCCTATAATAAATTCTCGAATAGTGCGACCACGGGATATTCTAGCAATAAACAGACCAACAAAAGGCGCCCAAGCAAGCCACCAGCCCCAATAAAATATTGTCCAACCGCCTATCCAATCTGTCTTTTTATAAGCAAATAAATTAAAGGTGTTATGCACTATATCGGCTAAATAATCACCGACATTTTGTAAATAGGCTTGCATTAAAAATACTGTTGGGCCCAGGACAAAAATCAGTATTAACAAGATGACAGCTAACAACATATTGGTTTCTGAGAGGATTTTAATGCCTTTATCTAACCCTGTCGCAACTGAAATCACGGCAAGTCCGGTTATCACGCACATAATAATTATTTGATTCGTAGTAGATACATCGAGCCCAAACAAATAGCTAAAACCTGCATTCACCTGTGTTGCACCTAACCCAAGTGAGGTTGCGACACCAAATACAGTACTAACTACAGCGAATATATCAACTAAATGCCCAGGCCATTTGTAAATTTTGTCGCCAATCAAAGGGTATAAAGCAGAACGTAACGTCAAAGGTAAATTGTGACGATAACTAAAGTACGCTAGCACTAACGCAACAATGGCATAGATAGCCCAAGCATGCAGACCCCAATGAAAGAAAGTCATCTTCATGGCTTCTTTGACTGCTTCAACAGTGCCCGTTTCCGCCGTAGGAGGAGATAAATAGTGCATCAATGGCTCAGCAACACCAAAGAACATTAAACCAATCCCCATGCCTGCAGCAAATAGCATAGAAAGCCATGTGACGAGTGAATAATCAGGTGTTGAATGATCAGGTCCTAAACGAATATCACCGTAGCGTGATACCCCTAAAAAGATAACAAAAAAGAAAATGAATGCCACAGTGAGTACATAAAACCAACTGCCATTGTCAACAATACCGGTCTGAATTAGAGTAAAAAAACTTTGCGCTTGTTTAGGTAGTGCTACTGTATAGAGTAAAAGCGAAATGATAATAGACGAGGCACCAACAAATACGTTTTTATTTAGTTGACTCTTATTAGATGCGGACAATATTTTCCCCTACGTTTAATTTGTGTTGATATTATATCGGCTTAATTTATGTTGTAAACAATAGTGCGTAACATAACCTTGAAATAGGCTTTAAAAATGTTAAGTACTTGCAATAAAAGAGCTCTTTAAACCCTCTCCCTTTTTTGTTAAGCTGTGCATCAAATTAAATATAGTTAGAACTCTAACTATTAGAACTATAACTATTAGAACTATAACTATTAGAACTATATTTAATCTAAACATAATAAAAACTCCAAGGGATAATAAATATGAAATTAACTAAGCTGCATTGTGCAGTGTTAACAGCGCTAGCTGCATCAGGCTCTCTCTATGCTGAGGAAGCAAAAAAGCAAACAAAAGCACAGATTGAAATCATTGAAGTTACGGCGACTAAACGTGCTGAATCTATTCAAGAAGTGCCCGTTACTGTCACCGCATTAACAGGTGATAGCTTAGAAAAGCTTGGTGTTTCTAATTTTGACCAATATGTAGAATTTTTACCTAACGTAGTTTTTCAGGGCACAGGCCCTGGGCAAAATGAAATATATATTCGTGGTGCGGCGACAACACAAACCAGTATTGCTGTTTCATCTGTGCAAGCATTACAACCTTCTGTTGCCTTTTATTTAGATGAACAACCTGTTTCGATGCAAGGACGTAACTTAGATATTTATGCTACGGACATTGAACGTATAGAAGTATTACCTGGGCCACAAGGTACACTTTTTGGTGCTAGCTCTCAATCAGGTACCGTTCGCTTAATTACTAACAAACCCACCCATGATGGTTTTGCTGCAGGTTTTGATACCAGCACCAGTACCACAAAAGGTGGCGATTTAAGTAATTCGGTTGAAGCGTATTTTAATATGTCATTAACAGATTCACTTGCCGTACGCGTTACCGCTTACAACGATCACCAAGGTGGTTGGATAGATAATATACTCAATGTACCTGGTGAAGGGGGTTATATAGGCAGCGCTATCGTTATTGATAGAGTATCTGCTAGTTGGGGTGCATTAGCAAACCCTGCAAATACACCTACAACCTCGCCGCAAAATGATGCTTTGGTTGAAGAAAACTTTAACACCGCAAATTATGCCGGTGCACGTTTTGGCTTATCCTATCTAATTAATGATGAGTGGAACCTGTTAGTTCAACATACTCAACAGTCGCTTGATACTGAAGGAGTGTTTGCTTATGATCCAAACCTTGAAGGCGAGACCTCAACTAACCGTTTTACACCAGAAAACAATAATGATGATTTTGGTTTAACTACTTGGACATTAGCAGGCCGACTTGAACACCTTGACATTGTTTACACTGGTGGTTACCTAGACAGAGATATCAATTCAACCATTGATTACACCGGCTATACTAATGGCGGTTTATTTTCTACTTATTATGTTTGTAATTATGCAGCTGCAGCGGATGTACAAGTATGTCTTGACCCGACTAAGTTTTATAAAGAAGCCACCAATACTTCGCGTATCACTCATGAATTACGTATGAACACTTCGGCTGAAAACCGCTGGCGTGTTACTGCGGGTGTTTTTTATGACTCGCAAGAAGTAGCAACGGTTGGCCAATTTAAAATTGCCAATACAGAGCTTTACCCTGATTTAGCAAAAATGCTTCCAGGAACTGATGGTATTAATAGTAATGGCGGACCTTTTTCTTCTGAAGTCAGTTTCATTAATGATGTTACCCATACCATAGATCAAATCGCCGTATTTGGTCAGTTAGAATTCGATATAACTGACACAGTTACCGCCAGTTTTGGTGCCCGATGGTATCAAATTGATGACATGTATAAAGGTTCTACTTCAACGGTAGATGTTAGTGGTCGATTACAAGCGTTTGGTGATGGTAGTGTTGAATCGTTAACTGAGTTTTTTGGTGCAACAGAAGCTGCAGCAATTCAAGACGCTATTGCCAGTGGCCAATTAGAGACGAGCTTACTTGATAGCGACGGTACGTTAACGGTTGATGATACAATTATCAAAGCATCACTTGACTGGAAAGTATCTGATAATATTATGCTATTTACTTCCTATTCAGAAGGCTTTAGACCACCGGTAACTAACCGAGTAGGTGGTGGTTTGGCAGATACTGCTTCTGAACCAGGTGCTTTTGAAAATTACCGCATCCCGGTATATTCAACAACCGATAGTTTAGATAATATTGAAATTGGTTTTAAATCAACCTTATTTGATCAAAGCTTACGCTTTAACGCTACTGCTTATTATTCAAAAATATCTGATTTACAAACATCACGGTTTGATCCAGCCAATATCAGTTTCTTAGTGTTTACCGATAACGTCGGTGAAGCAAAAATTAAAGGGATTGACGGTGACTTTACTTGGGTAGCAACCGATAATTTAATAATCTCTGGTGCCTTTAGTTTTATTGATAGTGAGCTAACGTCAATTAATGACCAGCTAATTGGTATTGCACCAACAGTTGGTAGTCGTTTACCCTATTCAGCCGAGTTCTCAGGTAACTTACAAGCCCAGTATTTCTTCCTTATTGCTAAAGATATGACCGGTTATATTAACGGATCTATAAGTTATACCGGCGAGAGACTTGCTGGTATGGTGATGGATGCTTATGTAACAGAAGATTCCACTCAGTTAATTTATGGTACCGGCTCAGGCTTAAGCATAGAAAAAGAAGCCGCTGTATATTCTGGTGTAGGTTATCAAGACAGTAATGGTGAAACATTCGAAGGGGGTCGTTATATACAAGATAGCTACGTATTAGCTAACTTAAGCGTTGGCGTAACTAACGACGAATGGAAAGCAGAGCTGTTCATCGACAACGTAACGGATGAAAGTGCAATACTCTATATTGATACGCAACAGTTTACGCCAAAAGTAGTATCTAATAGACCACGCACCGTTGGTTTTAGATTCTCGTATGACTTTTATTAAGTCTTAGCCAAACGCTAAAAGTTAATAAACTTTAGTTAAAGTTAATAAAGCCGCTTGATGTTTGTATCAAGCGGCTTTTTATTGGTACAGTACTGATGCCAATAATATTAACTACGTAATCATTTCTAATTATTACAATAAAAAATATTAGCTAACCTTCCATGGAGCCAAGTCATTGAACCAAACATCCCTTCCCTCATTTGAAGAACAAGTTAAGTCAATTCAACAATTGATCCAAAAAAAACAATTCAATGACGCTATTAAGCAAAGTAAACAGCTACAAAAGCAAACCACAGATAAACAACACCTAATTGAATCAGGCTATTTAATTGCCGTTGCCCAACGCTATGCAAAAACATTTTCTCAAGCATTAACCAGCATTAATGAGTTACTTAAACTTGATGAAAAACATAGCCGTGCTCATCAAGAAAAAGGTTTTATTCAGATTGGCTTAGGCGAATCAGCACTGGCTAAAGATTCGTTTGAAAAAGCAGTAAAACTTAACCCAAGTTTAGTGGCTAGTTGGCAACAATTAATTCATCTTTACCGTGATTTACATCAACAAGACAATGTACTAAAAGCAGTGAACCAATTAGAGAAATTAAAAGACTTACCACCTGCCCTACTCGCGGTGACTGAGTTAATGCACGAAGGTAAATTATTAAAAGCAGAACAAATTTGTCGCCACTTTTTACAAAAAAATAATCGCCATGTTGATGGTATGTGTTTGCTCGCTGAAATAGGGTTGGAGCTAAAAATTTATGATGATGCTGAATTTTTACTTGCCAGTGCACTTGAGTTAGCCCCTTCTCATATTCATGCGCGTTCTCTATATCTCAATTTACTTATCCGATTAGGTAAATACAAAATGGCAGAACAACAAGTTGAAAAGTTACTCCTTGTGCAACCGGATAATCTTAGTTTTAAAATAGCTAAAGCCAGTGCCTTAACAGGTTTAGGAAAAATAGAGCAAGCCATCAGCCTGTTTGAGGAAGTGGTAGAACAAAATGATCAAATTGCAGGCTTCCATTTGCAGCTAGGCCATGCGCTTAAAACCAAAGGCGATATCAAAAAAGCCGTAGCCGCTTATCAAAAAGCTTATAAGTTAAGTCCAAGTTATGGTGATGCTTATTGGAGTTTAGCCAATACTAAAACCTATAAATTTAGTGATGAAGAAATTGCCCAAATGCAAGCACAGCAAGGTAATCTCGACTTAGCGCTAACCGATAAAGTTCAACTACATTTTGCTACAGGTAAAGCCCATGAAGATAGACAAGATTATAACCAAGCCTTTCAAGCCTACCAACAAGGTAATGATTTACAGCATGCGCACAGTGGTTTTGACATCAAAAAAATGGAACAACAAGTAGCAGAACAGATAAAATACTGTACTGCAGAATTATTTGAACTGCGTGGAAATTTGGGGCTTAATTCACCCGACCCTATCTTTATTGTTGGCTTACCGCGTGCAGGCTCTACCCTACTTGAGCAAATACTGGCTTCACATAGTCAAGTTGACGGCACAATGGAGCTTCACAACATTTTAGGATTAGCCTCTCGGCTTCGAGGTCGTAGCACCAGTCAAAGTACTACTCAAGGTACTCAAAGTAATAAAGAAGCCCAATACCCTAAAAATTTAAGTGAAATTAACCAAGACTATTTTAAACGATTTGGTCAACAGTTTATTGATGAAACACGTGAATATAGAGAAAAAGCACCGCTATTTATTGATAAAATGCCCAACAATTTTTTACATCTAGGTCTAATTCGGTTAATACTGCCAAATGCCAAAATCATTGACGCAAGACGCTCTCCTATGGCTTGTTGCTTTAGCGGTTTTAAGCAGTTATTTGCTGAAGGACAAGAATTTAGCTACAGCCTTGAAGACATTGGTCGCTATTATCAAGCTTATCTAAAATTAATGGCACATTGGGATGATGTATTACCGGATTTTGTTTTAACCGTGAATCATGAAGATGTAGTTGATGATTTAGAAAAGCAGGTGCGAAGACTACTTGATTTTTGTGGTTTAGAATTTGAACAATCATGTATTGATTTTCATAAAACCAAGCGCAATATAAAAACACCCAGTTCTGAGCAAGTTCGCCAGCCCATTTATAAAAATGCCACTGAACAATGGCGACACTTTGAGCAGCATTTAGCACCATTGAAAAAGGTACTAAATATCGACTGAGGTGCATATAAAAAGCCTCGCATCACTGCGGGCTTTTTTTATTAAGTGCTTATATAAGCGCTTATAAACCAAAAAGTCGATTAAAGTTATCCGTAGATAATTTTGCGATAGTTTCAACAGACTGCCCACGAATACTAGCCAGATGTTTAGCAACTTCAACAACATAAGCCGGTTGATTTTCTTTACCTCGATGAGGCACAGGTGCAAGATATGGTGCATCTGTTTCAATAAGAAACCGATCATCAGGAACCAGTTTAGCAACTTCTCGTAATGCACCCGCATTTTTAAAAGTAACAATACCGGAAAAAGAAATATAAAAACCTAAATCAATCGCTTGTTTTGCCATCTCCCACGTTTCAGTAAAACAGTGTAAAATTCCACCTACCGCATCAGCACCTTCCGAGCGTAACATAGCTAAAGTATCTTCTTGAGCCTCACGGGTATGAATAATTAAAGGCTTGTTAAGTTCTTTGGCAACCATAATATGCTTTTTAAACGAGTCTAACTGTAGGGTTTTTGTTTCAGGTGCATAATGATAATCCAAACCTGTTTCACCAATTGCAATAACTGATGGGTTATCTGATAACAACCTTAACTGATTAATATCTACTTCATCTTCTTGGTTAAGAGGGTGCATGCCACACGAAAGTAAAATATTATTAAAAGGTTTAGTCTTCTTCACCATGGCTGGAAAATCTTTCAAGGTTACACTAACACACAACAAGGTATTTACTTTTACATCACTTGCCGCCTGTACCACATTCGCTAAATTGTTGTCATAAAGCGACAAATCGAGTCGGTCTAAATGACAATGAGAATCAATAAACAACAGAAAACTCCACAAATAAATTTAAAATAAGGATAAAGGATAGAAAACTCAAGACAATAGCACTTTATAGTTAATGGTATTACATCGTTAATGTTGGTTCAGGTGAACTTAATTGCCTAGCAATAGCTTGTTCTATTTGATGACGCATTTTATCAGGATCATCAATAAAACTAACACCGATGCCCGCAGGTGTTCCATTTTGTGCTCCCGTAGGAGTAACCCAACAAATTTCACCTTTGATTATTGAGGGCCCTAAAGAGTCAGGCAGTAAAACATTTAACTCAACTTCAGAGCCTAAATCATAAGGTTCCGCAGTACGAATAAACAGACCCCCTTCATTTAAAAAAGGCATATAGGAGACATATAAATCATGTTCAGACTGAAATTCTATATTAATGGGGATCAAGCTTACTCTCCTGCTATGCACCTATACTGAACTGAAGCATTACAATTTGTTTCATTTTGAATTTTGTTCAACCACATCACTCATTGACATTATAAGCTGTTCACATACAAATTGTTTATTTGCCTGCTTATAAGATTTAATTACTTTACACGCATTAATGATAATTTTATAGAGATTATTAAGCAGCACTGCATTTAGTATTCGTTTGTGTTCATTGTCAATAATATCAAGGAAGTATTCACGGTGTAAATTAACCGTTATTTGTTCTAACCATCGCAGCGCATGTTCATTATTAAGCACATGTTGTAATAGCTGTGATTCGCCTTGCTGATAACAAAGATAATGTATATAGCATTCTTTAAAGACTTCAAATGCGTCATTAATTGCTGAATTGGTTAGCTCAGGAAGTTGAGTTAAATTAACAAAAGGATCAGTTGATAAAGCCGGATATTCAACAGTAAATTCACCCTCTTTTATATTTTGTTCTTTTAATTGTGATATTAATGCCTCACCAACGGCGGGTCTGATATTCAGCACACGACAACGACTAATAATGGTTGGTAGTAAAATTTCACTATCATTGGTTAATAAAATAATAACACTATTATCACTAGGCTCTTCTAAGGTTTTAAGTAAAGCGTTCATCGCTTGCTGTGTCATGGTTTCGGCGCTTTCAATTAAGACCGTTTTGAATTTCTCTAAATACGCTGTTTTTTGTAAGAAATCATTTGCATAACGAACATCATCAACACCTAAACTATTCTTTTGAGCCACAAGGTTAAGATGATCGGGAAAGGTATTACTGCTTAGCAATAAACATGATTTACAATGGCCACAGCTTTGCAGGATCCTTTCCTTACTTTCAACTAAATGATTTGGCTGTTTACAATTCAATAACCCTACTAACCATTGTGCTAATTCAAGTTTACCTGAGCCAGAAACACCGCTAATTAAAATAGCGTGAGGTAAGGTAGCGTTGCTATATTGCTCGCTGAGTATCAGCTGATGTGAGGATAACCATGGTTTCATGTTTAGTTTGTATTTCCTGTTATACCAATTCTAGTAAATTTATTGCTATTTTATGATAATTGACTTTCAAGTAATGCATCAATAATGTGAATTACATCGGACAAAACATCTTCTTTTGATTGTGCGGCGTCAATGATCTCAAATCTTTCAGGAGACTGCTCTGCTTGCTTTAAATAGCCATCTCTCGCTTTTGCTAAGAAATCAGACTTTTCATCTTCTAAACGGTCAAGCCCTTCACCTCGGCTTATAACCCTTTTTAATCCTTCGCGGGGATCTAAATCTAAAATAATATTCATGTCCGGCATAAAACCTGCGAGTGCTAAATCATTTATTTTAATAATGGTATCTAAATCTATACCTCTAGCAAAATGTTGGAAGCTAAACGTTGCCGCATCAAACCTATCTGAAATAACAATTTTTCCTTGTGCTAATGCTGGCATTATTTTTTCTTGGACGTGTTGTGCACGCCCTGCCCCAAACAACATTAACTCAGTCATATAACACATTTCAGGCGTAGAGGGATCTAAAATCACCTCTCTAATTTTTTCACCTATAGGCGTACCACCCGGCTCTCTTGTCAACAGAACATCGAATCCTTTCAAGGTTAGGTATTTTTCAACACCTTTAATAACCGTTGTTTTCCCTGCACCATTGCTACCATCAAAGACAAGCATAAAACCTTTTTTCATATTATCTCTCTTTATTCTAATCTATTGACTATAAACAATTACTTTATATTTACTTGCTTTGGCTTGCCAACAGCTTCCTCACAGCAATATTGTGTTCAGTCAGTGTTTTGCTAAAAACATGTTTACCATCACCTTGACTAACAAAATAGTAATAATCGCTCGTTATTGGATTTAATGCGGCTTCGATAGCCGATATGCCGGGCATAGCAATAGGCGTAGGGGGTAAACCATTTATTCTATAAGTATTGTAAGCCGTTTTTTCTCGTAAATGAGCACGGGTAATATCCCCTTGGTAACGCTCTCCTAAACCATAAATGACTGTTGGATCGGTTTGCAAACGCATTTTTTTCGCTAATCGGTTAATAAAAACAGACGCTATTAAGGGTTGTTCCGCTAAGTAACTCGTTTCTTTCTCTATGATTGATGCCATAATTAGCGCTTGATATGAATTTTTATAAGGTAACCCTTTCGCTCTTTGTTCCCATAGTTGTGCTAATTTATACTGCATAACACCATGAGCCCGTGTTAATAAATCAATCTCTAACGTACCCTGAGTAAAAGCGTAAGTTTCTGGAAAAAACCAACCTTCTGGATTAGTTTGTTTGATATTTAAGTATTTCGCTATTTCCTCAACGGTGAATGTTGATAAACGATGCGATAAATTAGGTTGTTGCTGTAACTTTACTAACCACTCCTTAAAGGTTGATCCTTCAATAAAGGTTACGCTAAATTGGTGTTCCTTACCTGTAGAAACATGTTCAAGCAAAGCCCTTAACGTAATGTCTGATAGTATTTGATAAGTGCCTGCTTTTATCCTTACTTTATCCGGATTTAAACGAGCATAACTTCTTAACCAAAAACGATTAGCTAACCAGCCTTTATTTACTAATATCTTGGCAAATGATCCTACAGAGCTTCCTTTTTCTATCGTCAGTAGCTGTGTTTGTTCTAGCGTTAACTTTTTATTGAGTTGTTGTTCAAGTAAAGCAAAGAAAATAATAATAATGACTAAGCAGCCAAGTAATAAACTCATCAGTATTTTCTTGAACAAACTTAGTTTATTGAGGTGACTAATCATGATGCATTGGTTGCTTTTTGATTTAACGCGTTACGCACACGTTGAGATAACATGATTGATAAATTTCGACTATTATAATTTTTAACAGGCATGACTCCCATCACACAATTACAAATAAACATCGCTGGAGAACTTGCCAACTCAGCTAATGTTACCTTTTTAATTAATGTCTCAGGATAATTTTGTAAAATAGTTTGTCGCATAATGCCATTAACACCACTGTTTGTTACATCCGGTGTGCAAAGCTTATCATTAAGCCAAAAGAATAAATTAGCGCTCGTCGCTTCGATGACTTCATCATTAACATTAGTGACAACTAAATCATCTTCATTAGTGTTAGTGAGTTCTTGGCGTAAAAGTACTTGCTCAAGACGATTAAGGTGTTTTAATCCACTAAGCATAGGGTTAATACCCATTTGCTGATTACTATTCCCTAATGTAATCCCTTCAATAGCAAGTTCGTCATAATGCTTTGGATAATCATGCACCATAATAATAAAATCATTTTTTGGTTCAATAGAGCGAGCATAACCTCTCCCTCCACCGCTAGCCGTAATAATGACTTTGAGTACCGCTAAATCATATTGTTTCGCAACAAGGCTTAATTGCTTCGTTAATTCAACTTTGTTTGGCGCTAATAAAGCTAACTTTTCACACCCTAAAAGCAAACGTTGTATATGTGATGATAAATATTGAATTTTTCCATCAATGATTTTGGCCGTGGTAAATAAACCATCACCATAAGCTAGACCACGATTTTCAATATCGATTTGATTCTGTTGTATGCCATTAACCAAGCAAAATTTCATATATTAAGTAATAGCCAGTCTATAAAATAAAAAGCCTGAAGACTTTTGCAAAGATGCTAAGTATTCAGGCTTAATCAATTGATTTCAAGCTTTTATCAAACTTTTTTAAAGATCAGTGAACCATTAGTTCCACCAAAACCAAATGAATTACACAGCACGTAATCTAGGTTCACATCACGGGCAGTACCGGCAATATAATCTAAATCACACCCCTCATCAGGATTATCCAAATTAATAGTGGGTGGCACAGCGTTATGCATCAATGCTTGAATACTAAAAATACTTTCAATAGCACCTGCAGCGCCTAACAAGTGTCCTGTCATTGACTTTGTTGATCCCATTAACACTTTATAGGCATCATCACCAAAAACAGATTTTACTGCGTTGGTTTCAGCGATATCACCTGCAGATGTCGATGTGCCGTGGGCATTAATATAACCCACTTTACTCACATCAATTTTTGCATCATTTAATGCATTAACCATGGCACGCGCTGCGCCCGCACCATCTACTGGTGGTGATGTCATATGATAAGCATCACCACTCATACCAAAACCGACTAATTCAGCATAAACTTTTGCACCTCGGGCTTTAGCATGTTCATATTCTTCAACAACAATGACACCTGCGCCATCACCAAGCACAAAACCATCACGGTCTTTATCCCAGGGACGAGAAGCCGCTTGAGGGTCATCATTTCGTCTCGATAATGCTCTGGCAGCACCGAAGCCACCAAGACCTAACGGAGTTGAAGCTTTTTCTGCTCCACCTGCGACCATAACGTCAGCATCACCGTAAGCAATCATACGCGCAGCATGACCAATATTATGAACACCACTAGTACAGGCGGTAGTAATAGCAATATTTGGCCCTTGTAAGCCGAACATTATTGATAAGTGACCAGAGATCATATTGATAATGGTAGAAGGAACAAAAAAGGGTGATAGTTTGCGTGGGCTTGCTGCTGTTATCAATTTTTCATGATTTTGCTCAATTAAGCCTAAACCGCCAATACCTGAACCAACCGCGACACCAATACGAGGAGCATTTTCATCAGTAACTTCTATGCCTGAGTCTTTAATTGCTTGAACACCGGCAGCAACACCGTATTGAATAAAAAGATCCATTTTTTTGGCCTCTTTTCTTTCTATATAGTCTTGTGCATTGAAGTTTTTAACCAAACCAGCAAACTTAGTGGTGTATTCTGAAGCATCAAAATGATCAATATTACTGATACCACTTTTACCAAGCAGTAAATTTTCCCAAGTTGTCTCTGGTGTATTGCCTAATGGGCTAAGCATACCAAGGCCGGTAACTACAACTCGTCTCATCGTTTTATACCTTTAAAAATCGAATAGGAGATACAAAAAAAGCGGTCACTTAATTAGTAAGTACACCGCTTTTAAATTTTATTAGTACGCGTTTTAAAGCGCGTTTAACAATTACTGATTAGCAGTAACATAATCAACTGCAGCTTGAACTGTAGTGATTTTTTCAGCTTCTTCGTCAGGAATTTCAGTATCAAATTCTTCTTCTAACGCCATTACTAGTTCTACTGTATCTAATGAATCAGCACCTAAGTCATCAACAAATGATGAATTAATTTTAACTTCTGCTTCACTAACACCTAATTGCTCAATAGTGATTTTTTTTACGCGTTCTTCGATAGTACTCATTATTTTTCCTTTACTGACTGAAAGTGCATTTTTTCAAATTGCGTGTAGTGTATTCGTCAACAGCTTTTCATGCAAGCCTATAGTTTTACTTTTTTACATGGTCTAACCTGTTATGGTGATAAAACCTATAAAAAAAAAGCATAAAAACCCTTTAAAAACGGGGTTTAAACCATGTACATACCGCCATTAACATGAATCGTTTCACCTGTGATATAGGCGGCTGCATCTGATGCTAAAAAGGCAACGGTGCTAGCAATTTCTTCTGGTTTTCCTAAACGGTTAGCAGGAACTTGTGAGAAAATCCCTTCTTTTTGCTCATCCGTTAATGTTTGAGTCATATCAGTATCAATAAAACCAGGCGCAACCGTGTTAACTGTAATGCCTCGAGAAGCAATTTCGCGCGCTAATGATTTTGTGAATCCTAATAAACCTGCTTTTGACGTTGCATAATTAACTTGACCCGCATTACCCATTGAACCCACAACAGAGCCAATATTAATAATTCGGCCGTTACGTTTTTTCATCATAGGGCGGATAGCGGCTTTACTCACTTTAAAAACAGAGCTTAAGTTAGTATCAAGAATATCTTGCCATTCATCGTCTTTCATACGCATAAACAAGTTATCACGCGTAATACCTGCATTGTTAACCAATATATCAATAGCGCCATGAGCGTCTTTAATCGCAACAAACATTGCTGCTATAGAGTCATCACTAGTCACATTTAAGACTAAACCCATACCTTTTGAAGCATCAGGGCCACCAGAACTTAAATATTCTGATATTTTATTTGCTCCATGCTCAGAAGTAGCGGTGCCAATAACCGTAGCACCTAACGCTTGTAATTGTGTCGCAATTGCTTTACCAATACCACGACTTGCACCAGTAACTAATGCAACTTTTCCTGTTAATGAAAACATATTATTTCCTATTTATTCTTAATTATTAAATATTCCCTTACTAATCAAGATGCATATTTCAGAGTGCACTTTGAATGGTAATGGGTATAAACTTATTATTCGCTTGTTTGCGTAAGTTCTTTTGCTTTATTTAAGGTTTCAGTTGAATTAAATGAAACACACGTGACCGTCTTATTGATGCGTTTTACTAAGCCTTGCAATACTTTACCCGGTCCAACTTCAACCAGTTGAGTTACCCCTTGTTCGCCAAGTGCGGTAATCGTTTCACTCCAACGAACAGGGCTATATAATTGCTTAATTAACGCAGTTTTAATAGCTTCACTACTTGTTTCCATACTTACGTCAACATTGTTAACCACATTAACAATGGGTTTAGTAAATGTTATTTTTTCAAGATCAATTGCTAATTTTTGAGCGGCATCTACCATTAATGCGCAATGAGAAGGCACACTAACAGGTAAAGGTAATACGCGTTTAGCACCGGCTTCTTTGCAACGAATACCAGCACGTTCAACCGCGGATTTATGTCCGGCAATAACGACTTGGCCAGGTGAATTAAAATTAACAGCGGCTACCACCTCATCCATTTGAGATTCAGCACAAGCATCAATAATCGCTTGGTCATCCAACCCTATAACAGCAGCCATAGCGCCAACACCAGCAGGAACACAAGCTTGCATGTACTCGCCTCGTTTCTCTACCAATTTAACCCCTTGGGTTAATGAAAACACACCAGCACAAACCAACGCTGAATATTCACCTAAACTATGACCCGCAAAAAAAGTTGGCAGCACATCAGATTCAGCTTGCCAAACGCGCCATAAAGCAACACTTGCTGTTAACAGTGCTGGCTGAGTAAAATTAGTTTGATTAAGTTGCTCTACAGGTCCTTGGGCGATTAACTGCCATAAGTCATACCCTAATGCGTCTGATGCTTCTTTAAAAGTTTGCTGAACAATGTCATTTTGTGCAAAGTCACTAAGCATACTAACTGCTTGAGAGCCTTGACCGGGAAATATAAAGGCTAACTTACCTTGGGAAGATAGATTTTGCATATTATTTACTTCTTTATAAGTGAATTTTAGGGGGGTGATAACCCTTGCTCTAATGAGTTTTTTATTTTTGTCGGTACTTGTCGATTTACCTCTTTAACAGCCTCCATAATGGCAGAATAAAAGGCACTAGAATTAGCGTTACCATGACTTTTAACTACTATACCGCGTAATCCTATCAAACTTGCACCATTATACTGGTCGGGGTTCACTGATTTAAACAGTTTTTTAAAGCTAGGTTTAAAAACAGCGGCCATTAACTTAGCTAAAATATTTTGACTAAAAAACACTTCTGACTTTTTATAAACTAGTCGTGCTACCCCTTCACAGGTTTTAAGCGCAACATTCCCAACAAAACCATCACAGACAATCACATCAGCTGTATTAGAAAAAATATCAGACCCTTCAATAAAACCAATGTAATTGATATCACTATTGGCAGATAACTCAAGCGCAGCCTGTTTTATATGATCGCTCCCCTTTATTGCTTCTGCACCCATATTGAGTAACGCAACACGAGGTTTTTTGATTCCATCCACTTGCTCAGCCATTACAGAGCCCATAACCCCAAACTGGTATAAAACATGTGAATCACAAAAAACATTCGCGCCTAAATCCAACATAAAAACATGTTTGTCATTATCATGGGTAGGTAAAGAAGAAATTAATGCTGGCCGCTCAACACCGACAAGTGTTTTTAAGACAAAATGCGCCATAGAAAATAAAGCACCCGTATTACCAGCGCTAACACATGCTTGTGCTTTACCTTCATGCACTAAATCTAACATTTTACGCATGGACGAATTTTTTTTGGTGCGTAGGGCAAAAGCAGGTTTTTCATCCATTTCCACGACTTCAGTAGTCGGAAAAATAGAGAGCTGTTTATGATGGGTTAAATCTTGTTGAGTGATATTTAACCGAGCAAGCTCTGTTGCAATGATATTTTCATCACCACAAAGGATAAGGTGCAAATTTGGCAGAAATTTTATTGCCATTATTGCAGAGGGTATAGTTACAAGGGGGCCTTGATCGCCCCCCATAACATCTAACGCTAAGGTTAGTTTATTGATACTATTCAAGCGTAAATGTAGTAGCTTTAAATAGGTTGTTTAAAGTAATAACGCTATCTAGCGATTACTTTAACGCCTTTATAAAAGCCATCAGCTGTTATATGGTGACGACGATGCGTTTCACCTGAAACTGGATCTACTGATAAATGCTCTGCTGTTACAGCATCATGTGAACGGCGCATGCCACGTCTTGAACGAGACTTTTTGCTTTTTTGAACTGCCATGAGTTACTCCTAAATAGGTTATTAGTTAAATTGCTAAATACACGTTAACTATTTGAGTTGTTTTAATGCGTCAAATGGATTCGGTTTCTCAAGCTCTACAGGCAATTCACCCCAAACACTATCAGCATCAGCTGAACAGTCTTCGATGTCATGCCGTGGAATTAATGGAGTAATGAGTATAAACTCTTCTTCCACTAATTCTCGCAAGTTTACTTCACCATCTTCATTTAATTCTATTACGTCATAATATGACGGAATTTTTTCAGCCGCTTCTGCATTTTTTGCCGGACTAAAAGTAAAATCTACTTCAAGCTTATGGTCAAAAAGTTCATTACACCGCTGACAAGTTAATGCAACTAATGCCGATGCCGTACCTGACATTACTGTCAAACCACGTTCATCCACATCAAACTTAACATTAACTTGAACATGTTCGCTACGTTCTTCACTGGTAGCCAACAGTCTTGTCATGTCCGCTAACTTAAAGACACCGTCACACACAAGCCTGCGCTGTGCACTACGAGATGGGTTAATTGTTATTGGAAGTTTAAGATTCTGCATAAGTCGCGCATATTAAAGCTCTGAGGAGCAAGTGTCAAAAGAAAATTAGCTTATTTTGTTTAAAAACTAAAGATTGTCCCTATAATAGTAATTAATAGTTTATTTTTTGACTAAAACGGACTTATTATAACACTTTATTGTGTTCACTTTAGTTAGATCAAAACTTAGATCAAAACTTAGATAAATCAAAATAACGATTTCAGGATTTATATGAAAACCTTAGTATTAAGCTCTACCTCTGTATTTAGACAAGCTATTTTAGAAAAACTCAATCTACCCTTTCAAACTGCCAAGCCCAATATTGATGAAACAGCGTTAGCAAATGAAACACCACAAATATTAGTTGAACGTTTAGCGATTGAAAAAGCAAAAGCAGTGGCACACAGGTTTCCTAATGCACTTATTATAGGTTCAGATCAAGTAGCCGTCTGTGAGGGAGAAATTCTTGGTAAACCCCATAATTTTGATAATGGCGTAAAGCAACTCAATAAATTTAGTAATAAAAATGTTACTTTTTATACGGGTTTATGTGTCCTTGATAGCGAAAATGATAAGGTGACATCAGTAGTAGAACCTTTTATCGTGCATTTTAATGCACTTTCACCCTCTGAAATTGAAAGCTACTTAAAAGCGGAACAGCCTTACAACTGTGCGGGTAGTTTCAAAAGTGAAGCGTTAGGTATATGCCTATTTAAGAAGCTTGAAGGTGATGATCCTAATACATTAATCGGTTTGCCACTTATCAAGCTAGTAAGCTTATTAAAACAACATGGCCTTGATGTACTAGCCGAGCAACAGTTGGTGTAGTTCAGCCAACGAGTCAACGACTATTTTAGGCTTGTATTGATTAAGCACATCACGGTCATGCACGCCAAAAGTAACACCAATACTATCTATACCCGCATTTTGCGCCATTTTTAAATCGTGACTAGTATCACCAATCATAATGGCCTCATGTGGGGCTATTTTTAATTCCTCTAAAATACTATGCAACATTGTTGGATCAGGTTTTGATGGCATTTCACCGGCACAACGAGTCGTCGTAAAAAATGCACTTGTTTCACTCACTTTTAATACCCGGTCTAATCCCTTTCTACCTTTACCTGTAGCGACAGCCAATAACTTATTATTTTGCTTTAACTGAGTAAGTAAATTAGTGGCATTAGCAAATAAAGGCGTAGGGGTATTATCACCGTTTACGTATTCATATTTATATTGCACTAACATGGCTTCAACTTGCTCAGCAGTTATAGACGTAAATAACGTTTCAATTGCCGTAGTTAAATTTAAGCCAATAATTTGTTTTACATCATGATCGCGTGGTGAAGCTAAACCAACCATTTTTGCCGCTGTTTGCATTGAAGAAACAATGCGATCAACAGAGTCCATTAAAGTACCATCCCAATCAAATATTACTAATTTATAATTTTGCATACATCTCTTCTACATTTGATACCCGCTCCAGTTGAATATCCATGATTCAACTGGAGCGGGTATATATGAAATTATTCTCTAACTAATTTAGTCAGTAGTTTTTCTAAACTTGGCTCAAGCGGCGCTTCAATTTTTAAGCGTTCTTCTGTTAATGGGTGAGTAAACTCAATGCTAGCCGCATGTAAAAATAAACGTTTTAAGCCCTTACCCTTCATGTCCACATCAAAATCTTCATGACCATATTTAGCGTCCATAGCAATAGAATGGCCAGTCACCTGACAATGAACACGAATTTGATGAGTTCTACCTGTTACAGGAAATGCACGTACTAAAGTCGCACCACGATAGCGCTCTAAAACTCTAAAACGAGTTTCTGATTCTTTACCGTTTACATTATCAACAATTACGACACGTTCACCGGATTTTAGATCATTTTTTCTTAAGCCTTCAGTAACACGGGTTAGTTTCGTAGGCCAATGACCTTTCACTAAAGCATGATAAAACTTTTGTACTGTTTTATTACGTAATTGTTCATGCAAGTGTCGTAGTGCTGAACGCTTTTTAGCAACAATTAAACAACCCGACGTATCTCTATCTAATCTATGAACTAGCTCTAGCATACGCGCATCGGGTCGAAGTGCTCGAAGTGCTTCAATTAAACCAAAACTTAAACCACTGCCACCATGTACAGCCATACCTGAGGGTTTATTGATAACAATTAACCTTTCATCTTCAAACAGTATTTGTTTTTCTAAATTAGCAACAATGTTTAACCCGGTAGAAACCGTATTCGTTTTTTCAGAGACACGAATAGGTGCAATACGTAACACATCATCCAACACTAATTTATAAACAGGCTTAATACGTTTTTTATTAACACGTATCTCCCCTTTACGCATTAAACGATATAAATGACTTTTAGGAACTCCTTTTAAAGTTCTCAGTAGAAAATTATCAATTCTCTGGCCTGCATCTTCACTATCAATGGTAATAAAACGAACTTTAGGTCGCTCTTCATCCTGAACTACTGTTTCATCTGGTTTTTGTGACATTTGCCTGTGCTTTTTGGTTCAATTCTTTAATGGCAGGAAGTTTAACACACTTTTTTTACGGCATTTCACCATTACCCCGTTTTTTTATTAGCTTATCTCGCATTATAGTGGGATAATAAAACGTTAGTGTTTGAATGTTAGTTAATAGCTTAACTATACACACACTAACATATGAAGCTTTACAGAGAGACGTAAGAGGCAAACTGCGGCCACATTAATGTGCACCCACTGGAATTTATAGTTTTGTTATGACAAAAACTAAACTAATACAAACCAGTAAAGCAAGGTGACATATTAAAGGTACGGCCTATTGCAACGTTTAACGCGTGTAACTTGTTAAAAATAGCATAAACAGTTTTATCACTAAAATGATCTTAGCCCAACTCCATAAAGCAATTTTATTAAATTATTTAGTAACACTCATTTGGCTTTTTTAACAAAGGTCAACTAACAGTTTAATTTAGCAATAAGTAAGACGTAAAAAATATCGTCCGCTAATGATTAAACTATAAAAAATGAGATTACTAAAAAGCACGGCACACTGGCTGGGCACATAAAGATATATTGACACTGTTCACCGAGCTTAAGCAGCATTGTGAACATATTATTGAATTAACAATCAGAATTTAGAACAGCTTGATCTGGTGAAATGACAGATCAATTTGATGACATCCGTGAGGATGACATCTCGCTGTTACCAAAAAACAGATTGCTTTGTGTGTAAAGCAAACGGTGTGTTGTGACTAAAAATGAGTCACACAAACTATGAAACGTATGTTAATAAACGCTACCCAATCAGAAGAATTGCGCGTAGCACTTGTAGATGGACAAAAACTTTACGATTTAGATATTGAAAGTCCTGGCCATGAACAAAAAAAATCTAATATTTATAAAGCAAAAATCACTCGTATTGAACCTTCTCTAGAGGCTGCTTTTGTTGACTATGGCGCTGATCGTCATGGTTTTTTACCCATGAAAGAAATTTCCCGCGAATATTTTCCAAAAGGCTATAGTTTCCAAGGTCGCCCTAACATTAAAGAAGTGTTACGCGAAGGCCAAGAAGTTATTGTTCAAATAGATAAAGAAGAACGCGGTCAAAAAGGCGCAGCCCTAACGACTTTTATCAGCCTTGCTGGTAGTTACTTAGTTTTAATGCCTAACAACCCTCGTGCTGGTGGTATTTCTCGCCGTATTGAAGGTGACGAACGTACTGAATTAAAAGCATCTTTAAGTAAGTTAGACTTACCAAAAGGTATGGGCTTAATCGTTCGTACCGCTGGGGTAGGCAAAGCTTATGAAGAATTAGAATGGGATTTAAATGTTCTATTACACCACTGGCAAGCGATCAGCGATGCTGGAAAAACCCGACCAGCACCTTTTTTAATTCATCAAGAAACTAACCTTATATTACGCGCTATTCGTGATTATTTACGTCGCGACATTGGTGAAGTACTTATTGATAGACCTAAAACGTTTGAAAGTGTTAAAAAGCACATTGAAATTGTTCGTCCTGATTTCTTAAGTAAAATAAAACTTTACGAAAGTGATGTTCCTTTATTTACTCATTACCAAATTGAAACTCAAATTGAAACGGCTTTCCAACGTGAAGTGCGCTTACCTTCAGGTGGCTCTATTGTTATAGACCCGACTGAAGCAATGACATCAATTGATATTAACTCTGCCCGTGCAACTAAAGGGAGTGATATTGAAGAAACAGCATTTAACACTAATTTAGAAGCAGCAGAAGAAGTTGCCCGTCAATTACGTTTACGTGATTTAGGTGGTTTAGTAGTAATTGATTTTATCGATATGACGCCTGTACGTCATCAACGTGAAGTAGAAAATCGCATGCGTGATTCTGTTCATCAAGATAGAGCACGTATCCAGTTAGGTCGAATTTCTCGTTTCGGTTTATTGGAAATGTCACGTCAACGTTTACGTCCTTCAATTGGTGAAACTAGCCAAGGCGTTTGTCCACGTTGTAGCGGCACTGGCCAAGTACGTGGTGTTGAATCATTAGCTTTATCTATACTTCGTTTAATGGAAGAAGAAGCTATCAAAGAGAATACTCAACATGTTCAAGCACAAGTGCCTGTTCCTGTTGCAACTTATTTGTTGAATGAAAAACGTCGCTCGGTGATGCATATTGAAAAACAGCATGGTGCACGTGTATTAATCATCCCTAATCCGCACATGGATACGCCTCAATATGAAGTGTTACGTGTTAAGACAGATGAAACCATTACTGAAGCTAGCTATGATATCTCTATTAAACAGGCAGAGCTTGAAGAAGCAAAAATGCCTAAGTTTGATAAAGAAGCAACAAAGCCTGACGAACCTGTAATCCAAGCAATGGGGCAAGGAATGTCAGTTCCTAACGTTCCACAAACAGAGAATCCATCAACAACACAGGTAGTTCAAAAAGCTAAAAAGCCAAACGGTTTCTTTGCGTGGTTAAAAGGTTTGTTTTCTCCTGAAGAAGTTAAGGAAGAGCCTAAACCTGAAGAGAAACCTAAACGTCAAGATAACCGAGGTCAACGTGGTCGCCCTGGACAGCGTCGTGGCAACTCTCGTAACAATCGTGGTAGTAATGAACGTGGTAGCAATGAACGCCCTAATACTAAAAATGTAAAAAGCGATGATATAAACAGTAATACACGCGATGATGCTAGAAAGCCACAGAATAAGGCTAAAATACAACCTCAACCTCAAACTAGTAAACCTGAACATAATAGAAACAAACAAGTAAAAGAAGAAGTTCAAAAAGAACGTCGTCCTCGTAGAAATAACCGTAAGAAAATACGTGTTGATAAGCCTGAAAACACTAATGTTGAGCAGGTAATTACGACTCAGCAAAATGACATAAAAGAGAACATCAACGCTAACATCACAGAACAAATAAATAGTACTGATGAACAGGTTACTACTGAAGTTAACTCTCCTGAGTTAAGTACTCCTAATGAAGCAACTAATGAAGAACGTCCTCGTAATAGACGCTCACCTAGACATTTACGCTCCAATGGACGTCGACGTAGTGAGAAAAAACCTGAAGTTCAAGTGCAACAAATTTCAACTGATGAATTATTAGCTGAAGATGTACAAAGTAATGGTGCTATTGAAGCACGTTACCCCGCTCATCAAACGGAACCAGTGACTGAAACGTTAATAATTGAAAGTAAATCAACAGTTGAAGTAGCTGGTGAAGAAAAACAACCAGATCTACCTTTTGTTGATGTTGAAGAAAAGCCTAAACAAGAACCAGTTGCCGTTATAGAAACACCTAGTGAAGAACAAAAGCTAGATGTTGAACCAACTCAATCTGGAGATAGCAATACCGAAGCTGAATTAGTTCAGGTAACACCTGTTGAGGTAGCTCCTGTTGAGACACAATCTGAGGTTAAAGCGACTGAGTTAGTTAAAGCGCCTGAGTTAGTTAAAGAACCTGAGTTAGTTAAAGCGCCTGAGTTAGTTAAAGAACCTGAGCTAGTTAAAGCACCTGAGTTAGTTAAAGAACCTGAGTTAGTTAAAGAACCTGAGCTAGTTAAAGAACCTGAGCTAGTTAAAGCGCCTGAGTTAGTTAAAGAACCTGAGCTAGTTAAAGAACCTGAGCTAGTTGCCAAAACTACAATTACAAAAGTTGTCACTCCGGCTGTGAAAAAGTCACCGATAAAAGATAAAAAATTAGCAAGACAAGTTAAAAAAGCTAATCGTTTATCTGGTCGCGCGTCTTCACCAATGACAAAGACTAAAACCATTACTACCATGAACGAACTTCCACGCAGCTCTATGGCAAATGAAGATCGTATGGCACATCAAGTTTCAGGTCGTACAGCAATAGCTGCTGATGTAAAAAGCAGAAGTTCATCGGGAATGACTAAAGCCAGTTAATTAATAATATAAGGCTTAGAACTTTAGTTTAAGTCTATATTTATCAGCTGAACAATAAAAGGCAACTGTTACTCGTAACAGTTGCCTTTTTTAATATCTAGAACTTGAACGGCTACAAACAAAAAAGCCAGCTATAACGTAGCTGGCTTTATATTAAGGTCGTCACATAGACTATAACGGAACACTTTACGTATTACTTAACGTAAGTAAGTGTCTCTTTAGCAAGTTTAGTGATCATTGCCCAATCTTTATTTTCAACTACATCGCTAGGTACTAACCAAGAAGCACCACAACAAGCAACATTAGACAATGCTAGGTAGTTACGAACATTGTCTAAATTAATGCCACCTGTTGGGCAAAATGTAATATTAGGAAATGGAGCCCCTATTGCTTTAATTGCATTCACACCGCCTGACGCTTCTGCAGGGAAAAATTTCAAATGGTCATAACCAAAATCAGCAGCATCCATCAATTCTGATACTGAAGAAATACCTGGAATTAATGCAATATTTCCTTCATTACCGGCCTGTAATAAATCTTTAGTTAGTCCGGGGCTAATTACAAACTTAGCACCCGCATCTATAGATTGTTGTAATTGATGGCGGTTAGTTACTGTACCTGAGCCAACAATTGCTTCAGGTAACTCTTTAGCAATGATACTTATTACATCAAGTGCTACAGGTGTACGTAAAGTAACTTCTAATACGTTAATGTTGGCGGCTAATAATGCTTCAGCAATGGGTAAAGCATCTTCTACCTTGTTGATAACTAATACAGGCACAATTGGCCCCATAGCGAAAATTTCGCTTGGCATAATCTGCCAATTTTTTGATACAGTCATAAATCCTCTATTTTCTTCTGGCATCAGTAATTCACTAATACATAAAATTTTTACAGCTAAGTAAGATTAAATACACTCACTTAGCCAAACATCAATTATAATTATTTATTCATCAAACAATGAACAAGCACCGGTTTCAGCAGAACTTAAGTTACGACGCATAAAACCAAACAGTTCACGCCCCATACCTTGATGATGTCCATTAACTTGAAAGATGGCAATATCACGTTCAGCCAATACTTTTTCATCAACCAATAATGTTAGTTCACCTGTTTCTCCGTCAAGGTTCATCATATCGCCTGTATTAACCTTAGCAATCAAACCACCATCAAGTGCTTCTGGACACAAGTGGATGGCTGCAGGCACCTTGCCTGAAGCCCCAGACATACGTCCATCAGTGACTAACGCCACTTTAAAACCTTTGTCTTGAAGTACACCTAACAATGGCGTTAATTTATGTAATTCAGGCATGCCGCGAGCCTTAGGTCCTTGGAATCGGACTACTGCAACAAAATCTTTTTCTAGTTCGCCGGCGTCAAAAGCCGTTTGTAATTCATGTTGGTCTTCAAAAACAATCGCGGGTGCTTTAATTACCAAATTATCTTTATGAAGGGATGACGTTTTGATAACAGAAACCCCCAGGTTACCTTTCATAACGCGTAAACCACCATGAGCGCTAAATGGCTTAGCCACCGTTGCAATAATTGCGTCATCAAGTGATTTTTCAACACAGTCAATCCACTTAAGCTCACCGTTATCTAAAACTGGCTTTTTAGTGTATCGAGTTAAACCGCGGCCACAAATAGTTTCAACATCTTCAAACACTAAACCTCCTTCAATAAGTTCACGAAATAATAATGCCATACCACCCGCTTCTTGGAATTGGTTTATATCTGCGTGACCGTTAGGGTATATGCGTGTTAAGAGTGGAACCGCTTCAGAAAGATCATTGAAGTCTTGGAAGTTAATAATAATGCCTGCGGCTTTTGCAAAAGCAATTATATGCATTGTTAGGTTAGTTGAACCACCTGTTGCAAGTAACGCAACAATCGCATTAACAACTGAGCGTTCATCAACCATTACACCAATTGGCATATAATTACCCGACTGTTGCGTTAGGCGTGTCGCTTGACGAGCAGCCGCTTTTGTTAATGCTTCGCGAAGTTCTGTATTAGGGGCAATAAAAGATGCACCGGGTAAATGTAATCCCATCACTTCAACCACTAACTGGTTGGAGTTTGCTGTGCCAAAGAAAGTACAAGTACCAGCAGAATGATATGATGCAGATTCTGCCTCAAGCAAGGCTTCTTCATCTACTTCACCTTTAGCATGTTGTTGACGCACACGTGCTTTTTCTTTGTTTGGAAGACCTGATGGCATTGGACCTGCAGGAATAAATACTGTTGGTAGATGCCCAAAGGTCATACTCGCGATCAACAAACCCGGTACGATTTTATCACAGATGCCTAACATTAATGCGCCATCGAACATGTTATGAGATAAGCCAACAGCCGTTGACATAGCAATAACATCTCGGCTCATCAGGCTTAAATCCATACCTGGTTGGCCTTGTGTAACACCATCACACATGGCAGGAACGCCCGCAGCAAATTGTGCAACACCACCGGCGTCTTTAACTGCCGCTTTAATAATATCTGGATATGTCTGGTATGGCTGGTGAGCACTCAACATATCGTTGTAAGCAGAAACAATAGCAATATCTGAATGATGTATGCCGCGTAAAGATGACTTATCATCCTTACCACAGGCAGCAAAGCCGTGTGCTAAATTACCACACGATAAGCTTGCTCGATGCACTGTATCTGATTTTTCTGCCTCTATTTTAGCTAAATATTTAGCTCTAGTGGCAGCACTGCGAGCAATAATTCGCTCTGTAATGTCTACAATTTCTTGTTTCATATTTTACTTCTCAAAATTTATGTAATGACTTATGTTAAATTTTCATGAATTTCTATCTATACTGCCCAATACACTTGAGTATCAATATGCTCGGTTTGTATAAATTTCCGGATTGGCATGTCAAATACATCATCACCGTTTAATGCTTTAACGAATACTTGCTTTTTATTCTCGCCACATAAATGTAAAAAGATATTTTTGCTTTGACTTAATGAGGCAAAACTAAACGTAATTCGTTGATATGGCGCAGTGGTTGGCTCAACTTTCATTAAAGCATTTTTATTATTTATATCTAGTCCCTGCTTAATTTGCGCACTGCACGGAAATAGTGAAGCGGTGTGGCCGTCTTCACCCATACCTAAAATAAGGACATCTAAAGGTAATAATATATTGTTAGCCGCAACATTAAGGTCAGCTAATGTTTCATCACAAAGGTCTTCGCCCTGCTTCAGGTGAAAAAACTTGGCTGTGCAGGCTTTATTTTGTAATAAATTTTCATGGACTAAACGGGTATTACTGTCATCTGAATGAATATCAACCCAACGCTCATCCACTAACGTAATAGTGACCTTTGTCCAATCGATATCTTTATTCGATAACACCTTAAAAAAACCTTTCGGCGTCGATCCACCTGAAACGGCAATACTGGCTTTGCCTTTTAGTGAAATAGCTTGTTGAAGTATCTCACTCACTTTATCTGCTAACGCTAGGTCTAATTGTTCACGGGTGTCGAAATTATTTTGCTCAAACATGGTTATTCTACCCACTGGCGATCATCACGCGCGATTAATGAAATAGATGATACTGGCCCCCATGAGCCGGCAGCATATGGCTTAGGTGCTTCATTTGTCGCTTGCCATGCATCGATAATGCTATCAGCCCATGTCCATGCCGCTTCTACTTCGTCACGGCTAACAAATAATGATTGATTACCATTTAATACTTCTAGCATTAAACGTTCATAAGCATCAATGACTCGTTGATCTTGATACGTATCATTGAAACTCAAATCCAATGTGTTTTCTTGAATATTCATTTGTGATGAAATACCAGGAATTTTATTCATCATTTGTAATTCAACCCCTTCATCAGGTTGCAAACGAATGGTTAATTTATTTGACGGTAATTCACTATAGCTGTCTTTAAAAATATTGTGTGGTTGCTCTTTAAAGTGCACGACAATTTCACTGTGCTTAACGGGCATACGCTTACCTGTACGTAAATAGAAAGGCACACCAGACCAACGCCAATTATCTATCTCAGCTTTAATGGCTACAAATGTCTCTGTTTTACTATTAGTGTTAGCACCTTCTTCGTTCAAGTAACCCGGTACTGCAACACCATTTAAATAACCATCCGCATATTGGCCACGAACGGTTTTTTCTTTAACATTAGTACGATTAATAGGAGAAAGTGCTTTAATGGCTTTTAATTTTTCCGCACGAATACTTTCCGCACTTAAATCAGCCGGCGGCTCCATTGCAAGTAAGGATAAAATTTGTAGTAAATGGTTTTGAATCATGTCTCGCATTTGGCCAGCTTCATCATAAAAGCCCCAGCGACCTTCTATACCAACACTTTCAGCAACCGTGATTTGAACATGATCTATGCTGTTTCGGTCCCAGTTTGTGGTAAAAAGTGAGTTAGCAAAACGCAACACTAAAAGGTTTAATACGGTTTCTTTACCTAGATAATGGTCAATACGATAAATTTGATTTTCGTTAAAGAAACGCGCTACTTGGTCATTAATCACTTTAGATGATTCTAAACAATGTCCAATAGGCTTTTCCATTACAACGCGATCATCAGCAGATATAAGGTTAGCATTATTAAGACCATCGCATATATCGCCGTAGAGAACAGGTGCTGTAGAGAAATAATATACGCGTGTGCTATTTCCACCTGATAAGGTATCCGCTAAATTGTTATAAGCAGGAACATCTTTCATATCAAGCTGTTGATATACTAAACGCGCAGTAAAACGTGCCAATACCTCTTCATCTAATGTTTCTTTAACAAAGTTATTAATGTTTTCTAACACAATACTTATAAATTCTTCAATACTGTGTTCTGGGCGAGCTACACCGACAATACGGCTTTTTTCATTAATTAAACCACACACTTCTAATTGGTATAAAGCAGGCAACAACTTACGGCGTGATAAGTCACCTAAAGCACCAAAAATAACAATTTCACTGGCTGACTGACAATCTAACTCTTTCATAAAACTTGCTCACCTTAATTTTATATCTAGGGAATTGATGGATAGGTTAATTTCATTAATGGCGGCATATTATGCTAAAATCATCGCATAAAATGCTAGTACCCCCTAATCACATCAAAACGCAGTATTGTAACTAAACTACATATAGCTATAATTTAACGTCTAAATGTTAATCAGTAAAGAACTTTCTGTAATTTTATTACGTCTTTTTTGATGAATGATTAAGAAATGATTAAATCAGCTGATAAACCTATTCAACTTACATCTTAGCTAAATTTCAGAACACATATCTTTAAAAGTATACGCTGAACACCCGTTGTTTATTAATTAAACACTTGCAAACTAGAGGTGTTTTATATTACATTAACCATAATTATGAAATAAAATTTCATTTTTCTGTTACTTAAGAAGAAAATAAATTACAGTAAGAAGTAATAGTCAAGTATTGACTAATAAATTTAAACTTTATCTTGCCACAAAATAGAAAATTGTTGGCTAATATAAGTAGATCTAGGATCACAAGATAATGAATATATTAGAAAAGATAACAAACGAACTAGAGACATTCAGTAAATCAGAACGTAAAGTAGCTGAAGTGATATTATCTTCACCTAATACCGTTATACACTCGAGTATCGCTGCACTAGCTAAGCAAGCTAATATAAGCGAACCTACCGTGAACCGCTTTTGTCGACGTTTAGATACAAAAGGCTATCCCGATTTCAAACTTCATTTAGCGCAAAGTTTAGCTAACGGTACTCCCTATGTTAACCGCCACGTAGATGAGAATGATACCGCAGAAGAATATACGTCTAAAATTTTTGAATCAACTATGGCTAATCTTGAATTGGCGCGTAAAAGTTTAGATCCAACGTCAATAAACCGCTCTGTAGATGTGTTAACCCAAGCTAATAAACTTTCATTTTTTGGTCTAGGCGCTTCTGCCATTGTTGCCCGCGATGCACAGAATAAATTTTTTCGCTTCAATGTGCCTGTTATTTGTTTCGATGACATATTAATGCAACGTATGAGTGCTATAAATAGTCGCCAAGGTGATGTTGTTGTTGTCATTTCTCATACGGGCAGAACAAAATCACTGGTTGAAGTAGCAACCTTAGCTAAAGAAAATGATGCAACCGTTATTGGCATTACCACAAAAGATACACCATTGGCTAAAGAATGTAGCATCGTTTTATCGGTTGATGTAAGCGAGGATACCGACCTTTATATGCCAATGGCTTCTAGAATTGCTCAATTAGCACTAATAGATGTATTAGCTACCGGCTTTACGTTACGCAGAGGAAGTAAATTTAGAGATAATTTGAAAAAAGTAAAAGACAGTTTACGAAGCTCTCGCTTTGATAGAAAAGATTAAGTTATAATTTTCACAAAGAAAATTTAAGTGCAAAAGATCAACAGACCCTAACGCAAAAACCATTTAAAGACATAGAGAAGGATTAACATGCCTAGAAGAACAAAAATTGTTGCCACCCTTGGCCCGGCAACCGATGATAAAGCAATATTAAAATCAGTACTTGCTGCAGGTGTAAACGTAGTGAGACTTAATTTTTCTCACGGAATTCCTCAAGATCATATCGACAGAGCTAATAATGTTCGCGAAGTTGCCAAAGAATTAGGTATTTATGTTGGTATTTTAGGCGATTTACAAGGACCTAAAATTCGTATTTCCACCTTCAAAGAGGGTCCAATAAAATTAGCTATTGGTGATAAATTTGAACTTGATGCTACCTTAGGCAAAGGTGAAGGTTGCCAGGAAAAAGTTGGGATTGATTATAAAAAACTAGTACAAGATGTTAATGCAGAAGATATCTTATTACTTGATGACGGTCGCGTACAATTAAGAGTATTATCCACTTCGAATAACTCTGTATTTACCGTTGTAACGGTAGGTGGACCATTATCAAACAATAAAGGTATTAACCGTCAAGGTGGTGGACTAACAGCCCCAGCATTGACGATTAAAGATAAAGAAGATATCAAGTTAGCAGCTAAAATCGAAGTTGACTTTCTAGCCGTTTCATTCCCACGTGATGCAGCAGATATGCGTGAAGCACGATTACTTGCTCATGAAGCCGGTTGTGATGCTCGATTAGTCTCTAAAATTGAGCGGGCTGAAGCTGTTAATGATGATAAAGTATTAGATGGAATTATCCTTGCTTCTGATGTTGTAATGGTTGCTCGTGGTGATTTAGGTGTAGAAATTGGCGATGCTGAACTTGTAGGCAAGCAAAAACATATCATTGCTCGTTCACGCCAACTAAACCGTGTTGTTATTACTGCCACACAAATGATGGAAACCATGATTGAACAACCTATGCCAACACGTGCCGAGGTTATGGATGTAGCAAACGCAGTATTAGATGGTACTGATGCGGTAATGCTCAGCGCTGAAACCGCTGCAGGTAAATATCCTGTTGAAACAGTATTAGCAATGGCTAGCGTTTGTGTTGGTGCTGAAAAACATCGATCAGTCAATATTTCGAATCACAGAATGGATTCAACATTTACTGAAGTATCTGAAACGATTGCCTTATCAGCCATGTATGCCGCCAACCATTTAGAGGGTGTTAAAGCGATTATAGCCTTAACTGAGTCAGGCCAAACCAGTAAATTAATGTCTCGCGTCACATCAGGATTACCTATTTATTCTTTGTCTCGTCATCCTAAAACATTGAATAAAAGCGCTATTTACCGTGGTGTATACCCTGTCGCCTTTGATTCAAAACAAAGTAATAATGAAAGCTTAGACAGCGATATACTCAAATCAGTATGTAAAGAAGCTGATTTAAAAGTAGGTGATAAAGTGATTGTGACTCATGGTGACTTAATGGAAACTGTGGGTGCATCAAATACGCTAAAAGTATTAATTATTACTAAAAAGCATTTAAGTTAGTTGCATTTAAGCTAGTTTAAGTTAATAAACGAGTAGCGAATGTCGAGAAATAGACGTTCGTTACTCGTCATTCATCCCTTATCAACAAGTCCCTTTTATTCTTCTATATAAATTCCAATTAAATAGCACCCTTCATATTCTTTATCTATCCGCACAACTTTACCCCGTATATCTAGCGGACGTACTTAGCCTGATGGTGGAGCAAGTTTATCATCCGTACTCCAATATAAAATAACAAAATCAAAAACAGTGTCATTATTTATACGTAACTTAAGTCTATCCCCCTGTGTCAAATATCTATGCAAAGCTTTTTAAGTGATTAATAATCCGTTTCAATGATATCGGTTGCGCTGTACCTAAGTTTTGAGCGAATAACGAAATACGTAATTCTTCGATCATCCACTTAGTCATTAAAATATCTTGCGCTACAGGCTTATCCTTTCGCTGAGCTGACAACACACTGGTATACTTGTCTACCGCTTTATTTACTTCAATGAGCTTTAATCTATCTTGGTTAGGGTCTATGGGTAATTTTTCTAAACGACGTAATATTCCTTTTAAATAGCGAATAATATCATCTAGTTTTTCGATACCAGACGCACTGACAAAGCCCTTAAATACTAACTGTTCACTTTGTTGCTTTACATCACCATGCGATTGAATAACATTTAGCGGGACACTACCTTTTAATTTTTTAGCCACATCGTGTCGTAAGCTCAAGGCTTGCTCTACCTTAATTGCGGCGCTTAACACGCAATCTGAAATTTCTGCTCGGACATAGTCTCGCATTAACACAAAATTAGACTCTGTACGTGGTAAGTGCGCTAACCCATTTTTTTGTAAATACTGTTTAACTAAATAAACGCAAGCAGCTTGAATACAATCTTGCAACAAATCAGCAATGGAGCCAAAAGGGTTAAAATACAAACCTAGCTTCGCTTTATTTGGCAGTTTTTCTTGTAAGTATTTCAGTGGTGATGGAATATTTAATAAAATTAAACGACTGATACCCGTCAACATAGCTTGCTCAGCATGCTCTTGTTGTTCAAACAGTTCAATGGCAACACTACTGTTATGATCCACTAAGGCAGGAAACGCCTTAATAGTTATATTAGCGACTTTTTTCTCATAACTTTGCGCTAAGTTACCAAAATCCCATTGAATTAATTTGCTTTTTTCAATGCCCTTCTCTGCCACTTGTTTAATTGACGCTTTTACTTTTCCTTGTAGCTCAGATTTTAGTAAATTAAGATCTCGACCTTGCTTTAATAATTGACCTTTTTCATTAACAATTTGAAAATTCATTGTTAAATGCAATGGTAACTGAACATCATGCCAAGCATCCTCAGGCAACCTAACCCCAGTCATTCGTAATAACTGTTTTGCTAAGGCATCAACTAAGTTTCCTTGAGCTTCATTCATATTGGCTAAACAGGCTTCTGCATAATTAGGTGCTGGCACAAAATTACGTCGTAATGCTTTAGGTAAAACCTTAATTAACGCCACCACTAAATCATAACGAAGCGCTGGGATTAACCAGTCAAAACCCTCATCTTGGCACTGATTTAACAGGGTAATAGGAATAATAACGCTAATGCCATCATCCATATCACCTGGGCTAAAATGATACGCTAAAGGAAGCGTTAAATTATGTTGCTGCCAAGTATCAGGGTATTCTTTACTTGATAATTCGTTTGATGATTCGTTGAGTAAAAACTCTTTAGTAAAATTAAGTAATTCACTATTTTTTTGTTTCGACTTTTTCCACCAAGCTAAAAAACTACGTTGACAAATAATTGTTTCAGGTAATTTATCCGCATAAAAATCAACTAGTTGTTGTTCTTCGATAAGGAAGTCTTTACGACGCGCTTTTTGTTCTAGTGCTTCAATACTGGCAACTAACGATTGATTTTGTGCTAAAAAACCTTCTTTAATAGCGCAATCACCATTCACCAGTGCTTCGCGAATAAACAGCTCTCTACAGGTGTGTGGTTCAATGGTATTGAAGTTTATTTTTCGTTTAGTCACTATGCTCAACCCATAAAGGCTGACTTGCTCAAAGGCCATTACAGCCCCTTGCTTTTTCTCCCAATGAGGTTCGCTATAACTACGCTTTAACAAATGTTCGGCTAGAGGCTCTATCCACAGGGGATCAATACGAGCATTCATTCGGGCAAATAAACGGCTAGTTTCAACTAATTCAGCTGACATTAACCACTTTGGTGGTTTTTTAGCGAGCGCTGATCCTGGGAAAATAAAGAACTTACTCCCGCGAGCCCCTTTAAACTCTCTATTTTCGTCTTGCTGTCCTAAATGACTTAATAAACCAGAAAGCAATGCCTGATGCACCGATACTAAACTATCAGGAATAGTCGCCTCTTGTTTTTTCTCATTATTATCATTAGCTAGCTCCGCTACAGAGAACTGATAATCAACCGACGTAAGCGTTATTTTTTGCTCTTTTAACGTTAATTTAAGTTGGCTAATAATATCTTGCCATTCACGTAAACGGACATAAGATAAAAACTCTCGCTGACACAGTTTTCTAAAGTGATTTTGCGATAAATTTTTCTGTTGAGCGTTAACGTATTGCCATAAATTAAGAATACTAATGAAATCTGATTGTTTATCTTTAAAACGATTATGTTTTTCATCCGCCGCTTGCTGCTTTTCGTGTGGCCTTTCACGAGGATCTTGAATACTCAGGGCACTAACAATAATCAATACTTGTTCGACACAACCTAAGTCAATCGCGGTTAACACCATTTTGGCTAAACGAGGATCTATCGCAAACTTAGATAATAATCGTCCTGATGTTGTTAATTGAGTATGACTGTTATTACTATTAACAGTGTTGTCTACCGCAGCCAGCTCTTCTAATAATTTAACACCGTCGTTAATATTTCTATTATCTGGTGGCTCAACAAAAGGGAAGTTACCTATTTCACCTAAATCTAATGCCAACATTTGCAATATAACGGTGGCTAAATTAGTACGTAAAATTTCAGGATCAGTAAACTCTGGCCTATTAAGAAAGTCATCTTCACTGAACAAACGTATACATATACCAGACGACACACGACCACAACGCCCTGCTCTTTGATTAGCACTGGCTTGTGAAATAGCTTCTATGGGTAAGCGCTGCACCTTAGTACGATAACTGTAGCGAGAAATACGGGCAGTGCCCGGATCAATAACATATTTAATTCCGGGCACTGTTAAAGACGTTTCAGCAACGTTTGTCGCCAGTACTATATTACGCCCGGTATGGGGTTTAAAAATTCTATTTTGCTCACTAATGGTCAACCGAGCATACAGCGGAAGAATGTGTGTATGCGGTAAATTAGCTTTCGTTAATGCTAGCGCCGTATCGCGAATTTCTCGTTCACCATTGAGGAAAATAAGAATATCCCCTTGGCCCTGACTGCTATTAGGATGTTCAGATAACTCATCAACCGCATCGAGAATACCGCTAATAATATCTTTGCCTTCATAAGAGCCCTGCGTTGATGAAAACGGATTCTCATCGCTGTCACCTTGTTCAGCACTTTCATTTAAGGGGCGATAACGCATTTCAACTGGAAAGGTTCGTCCTGACACTTCAATAACAGGTGCAGGTTTACCTGATTTATCAGCAAAGTGATTGGCAAAACGTTGGGGGTCAATAGTGGCTGACGTCACAATAACTTTTAAATCAGGACGTTTGGGTAAAATCTGTCGTAAATAACCTAAAATAAAATCAATGTTTAAACTACGCTCATGCGCCTCATCAATAATAATGGTGTCATATTGGCGAAGTAATCGATCTTTTTGCATTTCAGCCAATAAAATACCGTCGGTCATTAATTTTATATAACTTTGGCTTGTGACTTGATCGTTAAAACGAACTTTATAACCAACCTGCTCACCTAGCTTGGTGTTAAGCTCATCGGCAATACGGTTTGCGACAGTTCTAGCGGCAATTCTACGCGGCTGAGTATGACCAATAAGACCATCAACACCACGGCCTAACGCAAGACAAATCTTTGGAATTTGCGTTGTTTTACCTGAGCCAGTCTCACCGGCAATAATCACTACTTGATTATCACTAATGGTCTGAGAAATCAGTTCAGCATTCTCACTAATAGGTAAGCCATCTGGGTAACTTATTTTAGGGACATTGTGCAACTTTTGTTGCTTCTCATTAATAGATTGTTCAATAGCTTTTGCCGTTCTGCTAAGGTGCTTTGCTTGTTGCTCAAGCTTAGTCACAGCAGAAGTATCAGACGGTTTTAACTGGCTAATAATTCTTTTATGATGTAATAATTGCTTTTTAAAGCGTGGTAAATCTGATTGTTTAACTTGCGTTAACAGATCAAATAAAGCTTGAACATTGGGGGTTTTAACCGGGGTATTATCAGAAAGCAAACTAGACTCTATTACTCAAAAAAGGAAAATAAAAAGTATAGAGTCTATTTTATCAGGTATATCGCATATACCCAAGCCACTTCAATAGCCGAGCTTCATAACGCTTGAGTGGAGTATGTTCTGGGCTAATGTTTTTATTAACTTGCCTATGCATTTTAGTCAGGAGTTTATTAATAAGAAAATTTATTTATCGCATATAACGTCGCTGCTTTTAACCAAACGGTTCCAACGTTACCATCGCCAACCTTTTTACTGTCTAGCTGCGTAACGGGGACAATTTCTTTTGTTGAACTCGTTATCCAAATTTCATCAGCCGCATTAACTTCTTCAAGGGTAATGATTCGCTCTTCAAGCGGTATAGAACCCTCTTTAGCCAATATATCAATTAGTAGCCGGCGGGTAATACCTGGTAAAATTTGATTATCTTGAATGGGCGTAGCAATAACACCGTCTTTAACAATAAAAATATTAGATGAACTCGCTTCAGTTAATTCATTATTACTATTATAGAGTAAGGTTTCTTGGCTACCGGCTTCATACCCTTCTTGAAAATGTAAAACATTGCCAAGTAACGATGTAGACTTTATTTGACAACGTTGCCAGCGTAGATCTTCGCTGCTACTCAAGGCATAACCTTTGCCTACAGTAACTAAATCCGGTGTTTTAGCTACGGGAATTTCAAAAGCCATAGCAAATACTGTTGGTGTTACATTAACTGGAAACGCATGAAAACGCTTAGTATCGGTACCGCGACTCACATGTAAATAAAGGCCTAACGGGCCAGCACCATTTTTTTCAATTAAGGTGTCACACAATGTTTGCCATTGTGCATCATTCCAATTTAGCTCAATACCAATCTCATTAAGTCCATCGTTCAGACGATTAATATGGCCTTTAAAGCCCACCATTTCACCAAAGTAAGACGGTATCACTTCATATATGCCGTCGCCAAATAAAAAGCCACGATCTAGGGGAGAAATTTTAGCTTCTTCAATAGGCATATAATCGCCATTTAAAAATACTGTGTTCATTTTATTTTCCTATCATTCTACTACGTATCTTAATAACCAATTAAGGCTCTAATTCGGGCAATCAAAGCAATACCTTCCGATGCCGGTAGACTATCTTCTGTTAATTCGTTTTTACGGGTAACGCCATCGACGCTCCCTAAATTTGATATATATTTTAAGATCTGTTCTGGGCAAGTCTGATTTAATAAATCCTGCTTAGACCAAATACTTAAGAACGCTAAAATACCATAAACGCCCCAATTTGAGACATCACTAATAATCAATTCATCACATTCAGTTACCGCAGGAATAATGTTTAGCTCTACTAAAAATGCCTTTACATTACCCATACCAATTTCATTACCTCCATCACCAATAGCAATAGTAGGACAATTTGCTTCATCCATAAAAAAATCAAAACAAGCAGCCCGTGCACTAATATCTTCACCGAGCATATTATGATAACAACCATTTTCAGCTAAACCAGGGTGCTCTATTGAGATGATAACCTCAGGTTTATAATGGGCTAAAGCGCGCTTTGCTTCCACCAAACCCATCTCTTTTTTACCTACACTGATCACACAGGTTCGATAGTCTTGTTGAAAAGCGGTTGCCATCGGTGTGCCACAAACCAGAACCGGATTTGCGCCCAAAATTTCCAGCGCACGATATAAAATCAAGGCACCCACCGGCCCATCCGTTTCAAACGTATCTTCGACAGGAAAGCCCGTACCAATAAATATAGTGCCTTTAATATCACGCATTACTTTAGCCGCACGTAAGCAGTAACCGGCACTAAGCTGCGTTTGTAAGCCTTTCATGCCTCGTAAATTACGCTCAACAAGCATGCTTTCTATTTGTTCACTAAGCGCTTGTTCATGTGAAGCTAATTGAGTCATTAACGCTAGTCCCTCTTTATTTTTACAATATCAATCACAAGTCACTAACTCTGTACGATTAAAACCGCTTAAATTTAAATGAAATATATTGTGTGCCTGTTCCATACTAATGGGTTCAAAATGTACTTTACCCCCTTGGTTTAATTGCCCTAATTTAGCCGTATCTACCGACGAAACAGCACCAATTTTAGGATAGCCGCCAATGGTTTGCCTATCATTGAGTAAAACAATGGGTTGACCATCAGCGGGGATTTGTACGGCACCATGACAAATCCCTTCCGATAAAATACCCTCAACATCACACGTAATTGCCTGACCTTCTAATCTATATCCCATACGATCAAAGCTTTTGCTCACCGTATATTCAGTAGAAAAAAACAAGCGTTGTTGGTATGAAGTAAAATGCCGTTGTTGATAGCTTGGTACGGTATGTAATATTATTTCATCCGTATAGGCAGGTCTTAATTTTTCGATTAATATCAAGTTTTTATTTTTATGACTGTTGTTATGGGTGTTTTGATGGCTGTCGCGGCAAGTACAAGCTAACATATCGCCTGCCAATAATTTCTCTCCCCTTAAACCACCAATCCCTTCACGACAAACCGTGGCTGTGCTTCCAAAACTGGGCGTAATATTAAAACCATCGGCAACCGCTAAATAACAACGAACACCTTGAGTGGCAAAACCTAAAGCAATCTCATCACCCGCTTTTACGTGATAACTCCGCCATAACCCTTTTGTTTGCCCATTAATGGTTAGCGGCATGTTAGCACCCGTAATGGCTAGGGTGGTATCAACTTGTGCAATTAATATTAAACCCCCTACACTAATTTCAATCGCGGTGGCGTTTAACGTGTTGCGACATAGACGATTAGCCCATTGAAAGGCGAGTAAATCGACAGGCCCCCCATTGGTTAAACCTAGATTAAACGCACCAAAACGACCGGCATCTTGAATAAGACTTAGCATACCGGCTTGCTTAACTAAAAAGCCCTGTGCTAATGAGGAATTACTCATAACTCACCTCTAGCGTTCCGCCTAAGGTAAAAAATTCGTCTTTAGAAATAGCGATAAACTTCACTCTATCACCCACGTTGACCGGCATAGTAGGAGTGGCTTTCGCGTTAAACATATCAATGGGACAAAGACCAATAATATTCCAACCACCGGGGGAAACACGAGGGTAAATAGCTGTTTGTCTATCCGCAATAGCAACAGCCCCTTTAGGTACTTTCATTCTAGGGGTGCCCAACCTTGGCGCAGAAATTCGTTCGTCTACCTCACCTAAGTAAGCAAAACCAGGAGCAAAGCCAATGGCATAAACACGATATTCTTGTGCTTGATGAAGTTCAATCACTTGTTCAACCGTTAATTGAGCACGTTGCGCAATAACCGATAAATCGGGGCCCGACTCATTGCTATAATAAACAGGCAGTTCAACGATGTTAGCTTCATCGTGATTAACTTGCTCTTTCAAATGATGATCAATAGATTGTAATAAGGTACGTAGTTGGTTTCGTATTTGATGATAATCTGTGGTCATCATATTAAACATCACCATCAAGGACGCATATGATGGCACTAAATCAATTATATCTGGTGCTAACGATTGCGCCATAGCTTTACGTATAAGTTGCTCTGCTTGCTGAACTTTAGCCGAAATATTAGCACTAACTTGGCTACCATCTTGCTCACCAAAATAGATAATTAACGCGTTCTCACCAGCGATATGAATATTAAGATTCTCGAGCATTAACCTATTAGATCCCTAATTGCCTCAATAGCCAGTACCCCTTCAATATTATCACCATGGACACATAAGCTATCGGCGTTTAATGCTAAAACATGACCACTAACCGTTGTAACACACCCGTGCTCTTTTAACTGCTTAACTTGGGCAAGCATTTTTTCTTTATTGTGCACTGCACCGACTTTGCTGCGTGCTAATAACTTGCCATCATCAGCATAACAACGGTCGGCAAAGGCTTCACTTAACACGTCAATACCAAAGGCTTTAGCCTCTGTTCTATGTTGATCAATTTGTGGTGTTGCTTGTAACATTAACTTAAGCGGTTTGTGATAGTTAGATAGTGCCATCAGTATCGCCTCACGCACATTTTCTTGTACCATCATATCATTGTACAAAGCACCATGAGGTTTAACATAGTCAAGATCAAGTCCTAGCGATTTAGCCACACCGTCAATAGCGGCTACTTGATAAGTCACTAGCGCAATAATCTCATCGGTAGAGCAATTCATAGAACGGCGACCAAAACCACCCAGATCAGGATACCCCGGATGCGCACCAACAATAACATTGTGCGCTTTCGCTAATTCAAGAGTTTTTTGCATCACTAAAGGATCGCCAGCATGAAAGCCACAAGCAATATTGGCTTGATCTATATGGGGCATGACCTGTTCATCTAAGCCCATAGACCAACTACCAAAGCTTTCACCTAAATCACAATTTAATTTCATCTTTTTTTCCTATTAATAATAGCCTTACAGTACCGCTAATGTGGAGTTTATTATATCAGTAACCAACATTTTTCCGGGGCTATGGGTAATGCAAAATGGCGGTTTGGTTTGTTCTAATGCAAGTTGAGGAGTAACACCACAAGCCCAAAAAACAGGTACTTCATGTTCGTTAATCGTTACGGCATCACCATAGTCAGGGGTATTAATATCATCAATGCCAATCAGTTTAGGATCACCAAAATGTATTGGCGCACCATGTACTGAGGGAAAACGACTACAAATTTGTATTGCACGTATAGCATTTTTTGCCAACATAGGCCGCATGCTCACCACTGTTTCACTACTAAAACGCCCAGCTGATTTACAGGCTATATTAGTTCGGTACATAGGCACATTTTTACCTTCGCTAATATTGCGAATTTCAAGTCCATCAGCAATCAGTGCTTCCTCAAACGAAAAAGAACACCCTAAAACGAACGTCACTAAATCATCACGCCACAGGTCTTTAATATGGGTTAACTCTTGTGTTAGCAGGCCATTCTCAAACAAGCGATAACCGGGTACATCAGTGCGAATATCAATATCTTGACCAAGCTCAGGTAATAGAAAATCCCCCGCATTGGTTGACATACCAATTAACGGACAAGGTTTTGGATTAAATAAACAAAATTGTAAAAAATCACCTGCCCACTCTTTAGGTAAAATAACAATATTACCTTGCACGCAGCCTTGGGCAAAACCCGAGGTATTACCGGTAAAGTCTTGTATTCGGATCAGCTGTCGTAATGCATAGGCACTCAATGGTGAAGAGACATTATTAGTATCGTTTACTGGCATGAAAACTCCGCATTGTTAAATTGGTAATCATTGATCAGTATTGATCATTAATGGTTTATTATTAGTCGTTAGTCGCAAGCGTCTTAATATGAGTGCTAGTATTGCGAAAAATCGTTTCAAAATCTATGAAAATACAATAAGTAATGTATATGACGTAATAAAAAAGGCGAATCATTTCTGATCCGCCTTAAATAAAACATGACTGCTAGCTAACAAGTTAAACGTGTTTATTCATCTATCTCATTTGCTTCGGCTATGCGTTGTATCCGATCTTGTTCTTCCATAAATGCGGCTTTTATTTCTTCGATCACGTTATCAACATCAGCAGAAATTGTACTTTCGTTGAATAACCCAGTCAGTTTAGTTTCAAACGTTAATTCGCCACTTTCATACAAGGCCCACATTTCTAGGCCATACTTACTTGATAATAACGCTGGTGCAAACTGCCCATAGTAATTAGTTATGTTAGCTACATCACGCATTAGCATCGCTTTAGCATTATTATTGGCTGAGGCATCAACAGCTTGAGGTAAATCAATAATAACAGGGCCATATTCATCAACAAGTACATTAAACTCAGATAAATCGCCATGAACAATACCCACACATAACATACGTACAATATAGTCAATGACTTGTTCGTGATCTTCGATGGCTTGTTCTTTTGACATAACCACGTCATTTAATCGTGGCGCAACATCACCGGCTTCGTCGGTGATCAGCTCCATTAACAACACCCCCTCAAAACAACCAAAAGGATGAGGCACTCGAACACCGGCTTCTGCTACTGTATACAGGGCATCCACTTCAGCATTTTGCCATGCTTCTTCTTGTTGGTTACGACCATACTTAGAGCCTTTTTCCATGGCTCTGGCACGTCGGCTGTTCCGACTTTTCCTGCCTTCCTGGTACTGAGCCGCTTTTTTAAAGCTGCGCTTATTCGCCTCTTTATATACTTTAGCACAGCGAATTTCACTGCCACAGCGAACCATAAAAACAGTGGCTTCTTTACCACTCATTAATTGACTAATCACTTCGTCAACTAGGCCGTCATCTATGAGAGGTTGGATACGTTTTGGTGTTTTCATAACAACGTTATACTGTAATATTGGTAAATGACAAAATTATAAGTTCTCTATTTTTTCAATGGATTAAAAAAGTTAAGCAACTTTTTTCGTACTTATTTGACTGGCAAGGTATTCATCTAATGACCCTTGGAAGTTTACTAACTGTTTATCTTTAATATCAATAATACGGGTTGCTAAACTTGAAACAAAAGCACGATCATGGCTCACAAAAATCAGCGTACCTTCAAAGTCTTTTAATGCATTATTTAAGGCATCAATCGCTTCAATATCCATGTGGTTAGTTGGTTCATCCATAATCAACACATTAATATCTGCCATCATTAACATACCAAATAATAAACGGTTTTTCTCTCCACCTGAACAGTTACGTGCTTTTTTATTCGCATCGTCGTCAGTAAACAATAAACGTCCTAACATACCACGAACACTTAAATCATTATGACACGGTCTACGCCATTGTGACATCCAGTCCATCAGTGTTAAGTCATTATCAAAAAATGAACCGCTATCTTGTGGGCAATACCCAACAGCAGCATTTTCAGACCATTTAACAACACCTTCAGTGTGTGATAACTCATTCATTAAACAGCGTAATAACGTGGTTTTACCCACGCCGTTTTCGCCAATAATGGCAAGTTTAGCACCCGCTTCAAGTAATAAATCACCTTTTTCAAATAATACTCTGCCATCAAAACCATGACTAAGTTTTTCAAGCTCTAACGCTTGACGATGCATTTTTTTACCAGGAGCAAAAGCAATTTTAGGCGTAATACGGCTTGATGATTTCACATCATCGAGTTTTATTTTGTCCATTTTTTTAGCACGAGAACTGGCTTGTTTTGCTTTAGAAGCATTGGCGCCAAAACGGTTTACAAAGTCTTGTAACTCGGCAATTTCTTCCGCTTTTTTAACGTTACCTGATAATAACTGTTCACGTAATAAACCTGACTGTTCTAAGAAAAATTCGTAATTACCTGGGTAAACACGTAATTCACCGTAATCAATATCTGCCATATGGGTACAAACAGAGTTAAGGAAATGTCTATCATGGGAAATGATAATCATGGTGCATTTACGTTTGTTCAACTCACCTTCTAACCAACTAATGGTATGAATATCCAAGTTATTGGTTGGCTCATCAAGTAATAAAATATCAGGGTTAGCAAAAAGTGCTTGGGCAAGAAGAACACGTAATTTCCAACCGGGTGCAACTTGTTGCATTGAACCATAATGAAATGATTCATCAATGCCCGCTTCCAATAAAATTTCACCGGCACGACTTTCAGCCGTGTATCCATCCATTTCAGCAAATTCGCTTTCTAAGTCGCCAACACGCATACCATCGGCTTCACTCATTTCCGCTTGTGCATAAATAGCGTCACGTTCTTGTTTTACTTTCCATAACGCCATGTCACCCATGACCACAGTATCAATAACATTGTATTCTTCAAAGGCGAACTGATCTTGGCCTAAGGTACTTACCTTGTTGCCCGTACTAACCGATACATTGCCTGAGCTTGGTACTAGGTCGCCGCTGAGTATCTTCATAAATGTAGACTTACCACAGCCATTTGCGCCAATTAAACCATAGCGGTGACCGTTGCCAAATTTAGCAGATATGTTTTCAAATAAAGGCTCAGCGCCAAATTGCATTGTAATGTTCGATGTAGTGATCAAAAGGTATTCCTAAATTTTGCTAACAAATACTGAATGGTTCATTATTAAATAGCGCTGATTACCCTTTAACTAAGCAGGTAAATAAGCCAAAAAATAACAATAAATACTCAAAATAATAAGGTCGCGCATTATACAGCAAGAGTACTGTAAACAACATCTAATCTTTACAATAAAGTGATGGTTTTTTCGTCAACAGTGTATTTAAGCTTAATAATAAGTCGGCTAAACGCGCTATTTTACGATTACTCAGTTGCCGATAATCAAAATAGGGACAAACAATCAGCCTGTTTTTAGTATCAATGACAAACTTAACATTATTATCTCCAAAACTTATATTTTTCATGTCTTCCTATTTATCAAATAGTATCGTAAAAACCCAGTGATATTTAGTCGTGGAGTTGTTCACTACTTACCTTGGTAACACAAGATAAGCCAAACGACCTAAAGCTTTACCCTATAATTTAGCACGCCATTTTTGGCCAGTGTATTGTTGACTGCTCTACACTGTTTTTACAACTCATGGACTCGTTACCTTTATAATTTTGACACCCCCAGAACTTGCCTTTATTACTTGAGCGTAAAACCATGTCTGCATTGCAGCGTTCACAAGTCGGTATCAAACTGTTACAGGCTGAATTTAAACAAACCTTAAAACCAGAATAGCGTTTGCTCGTCATAGGGCTTTCGCATTGAGCACAAGGCTTTTGTATATGTTCACAGCGAGGAAAGTGTGAACAAGCATAAAAAGCACCAAAGCGACCGGTTCGTTTTTTTAAGATGCCGGTTTCACAAATCAAACAGGTTAACTCTTCTACCAATAACTGACTTGCTGTGCTGTTAAACTCATTCAGTTCAATTTGATGTTCGTTCACCAATTCATTAACAAAGTGATTTGATTCTGCCATATCAGCAATAAGATAAACTCGGTCTTTCGCTCTTGTTAACGCAACATAAAATAAGCGACGTTCTTCCGCGTGTTCAAAGTTCTCTTTTTTTGCAAGTAAGGCATCAAGTAATGGTGGTGTTGCTTTTTCAGAAGGAAAACCATGAGCACCTTTTTTCAGTCCAACAATAATGACATAGTCAGCCTCTTTACCTTTTGATGCATGAAAAGATTGAGGCTCAATCGTTAGTAATGGATATTGATGACTCATGCGTTTAAGATCTTGCTTACTAGGTAAAAGAAACCAAAAACGCGCTAATAAGTAAACCTTAACTGGCTTACACACTTTCGCTGAAATAGCGGCTAACACCTCATCAATGGCCCCATTTGCCATTTCATCAATTAGTGTAGTGTTGGGTGAATTCACTTGACTGCTATCTCGTTTCAGCAAAGACACCGCAGGTGCATTAACATGCTTCAACGATTTTATCGTTTTTTTAATTTGTGCCGGATTTTTACTAATAAAGTCTGTTGCGACCTTACCAATATGATTATTAAATCGAAAAGTTAGATCTAATACTGATTGCGTTGTTGCGCCAAAATAATCTGAGAATTTAGTCGTTAAGGTGAAATCAGCACCGCTAAACCGGTAAATCGCCTGCCAATCATCCCCCACTGCAAATACCGAACAGTCTTTATGATTATCGCGTAACGCCTTGACTAAACGTGCACGAGGCTCTGAGATATCTTGGAATTCATCCACCATAATATAACGCCATGGTGACTGAAACTTGCCGGTTTGAACATACGCCAACGCTTTATTAATCATATCGTCAAAATCAATTTCACCGCGACCAATTAAATGTTGTTCATACGCAATTAAAATGGGCTTAAGCAAAGCTAATGCTTTGGCTGTTTGCCTAGGTTCGACAGAGTTAGCAATGACCTTATCTTTGAACGTAATCTCGACAGTACCGTCTACAGAGTGGTTAGCACAGGCCGCTTTATATAGCCCCACTAGCTGAGTAAGTGTTTTAGCAAGCGCTGTTGTTTTGCCACTTTCATTGAGGGTTGCGAGTATTACCTCGGTAGGTAATAACTGGGGCGATAGCCGATCGGCTGATAATAAACCCAATTGCGTTTGTCGCGCATTCAATGATGACATTAAAGTGCTAACTAACTGACCTTCTTGATGCTGAGCATAGGTTAATTCAAGACAGTGAGTCTGACATGTGTGATGAATGGCACGCTTGGTTTTAATACCCTCAAGGTAGGCGTCTTTATCGAGGTAAGGCGCGGTATCTCCGTGCTTGTCGATCTCATCATATTCAATATAAATAGCTAACTCAGGCAGAAAAAAGTCAGGCTGATATTGTTTACGCTCACTTGTTTGTACCTCAAAAGCGTATTTAGCACGATACCGATATTCTATCCCGTGGGTAAATAACGCATTGGCAATATAAAGCTCACCAAAGCTGTTGACCTGCTCGCCTTTAAAAGTGCGTATATCATTATCAGTAAAGTACTGGTAACAATCACCCCGGCTTGTAAAATCAAACGCACTTCGCTCAACGTAATAGTATTTGCTGAAATACTCAAGCACTAGCTCACGATATTGAATTGACTCATTCATCAGTTGTTCAAAATAGCGCTAAACCCATACCCACTTTACTTTTTCATCTTCAGCCAATACTGACAATGTCGGTTTTTTCCCTTCAACCTGGGCGATAATACTCAATCCTAAACCATGAAAAGTCGTTGCGCTAATGTTAGTAGTTGATAACTTATCTTGTATTCTTTCATCCATTTCATTAGCCGCTTTACGGCCATAAGCTAACAATAATATTTGCTCGTGCTTAGCCTGCCCGCTATTGAGTAAATAACCGGTACGTCCAACCATCACACTGGTTTTTCCTGTTCCAGCACCCGCCAACAACAAATTATTGTCATTATCGATAATACAGGCCCTGCGCTGATGAAGTGTTAACGGGTTAGACTCAACCTGATCAAAAAAGGCTTTATGCGCTAGAAGCGCTTTAGTGATATAGCGTTCACGACAATCGGCTATATCCTGTATTTTAAAACGTTGGTAATGCGATAACCGTTGCAGTTTTTTAGCCACGCTTGGCCATACATTACTTGATTGAGATGCTTTACCTGATTTGCTTGCTTTACTTAACTTACTCAGCCTATTCAGTCTACTCAGCTTAAGCCACATAAACCAACGCTTACCTTCTTGATTTACGGCTAATTGAATACGTTCAATAGTCGATTGGCGTAAATACCGATCAGACGTGATTTTATCTATGGTTGTTAATAACGTGTCAACACGCTTAATGTTAGCTAATGCCCAAAGCTGTTCACACGTTTTTTTATGTTCTCGCTTAGCGTTATAAGCCAACATGGTAAAAACATAATTACGGTTTGCGGTTTTAAAGGTAAGAATTTGCCCGAAAAAACTGAGATGAAATAAGGGGGGAACAATCAGTGCTTCCCATTGAAGAGTGATTAAACGATTTTCAACGTCAATGGTCACACCACTGTCACTAATTTTTATGACAGTTGGAATACCAATAAATCGGCAAAAAAAACTTGAAGAGATACATTTCATTTACAACAAAACCCAAAGATGAAAAAAAGCCCCATTAGAGAGGAAAATCAAAAATGATTATTCTATCATTAGTCTGGTGTTCAGGTAAAAATGAAGTAATGAGATAGTAAAAAAATTTTATTTATTAAGGGATTAATCGCTCATTTAGTCACCCGTTAACTGTGTTACCCTTGCTAACCTGTGCTGACCAGTGCTGACCAGTGCTCACTTAGTCATAAAAACATCAAATAAGTGAGCCTTGTATTAAGTGAGTGTACCTAAAGGTGTTTTTACTTAGCCTGAGCAAGCTCTATATTTAGTGCTTTTAACTGTGTCGCTATATCTTCAGCAGCGGTTCTTGGATTGATATCCTCATCTATTTTCAATATTTTACCTTCTTTAGATACATAAAAAGTCACTCGGCTAGCAAACTGCATAATATTAAGTACATCATAGGCCTTAGCGGTTTCTTTAGACGGATCACTGAGCATAGGAAAATCAGCCCCCGTTTTTTTTGCAAAGTCTCTGTTGTCATCTAATGGGTCAACACTGGCCATAAAATAGCTAACATTATACTCCCTAATTAAATGCCCCTGCTCTACCAATGATTTACATTCAATAGTACACCCTCGCGTATTAGCCATGGGGTACCAAGCTAACACCACAGCTTGTTTACCTTGGTAATCACTCAGTTGATAATAATCCCCCGTGGTAGCTTGTAATCTAAAGTTGGGGGCTTGCTCACCCACGGTTAAGTCAGTTGCCAACACGCTAAAGCTGGTAAGTGCGGCGAATAGAGTCCAAGCGATTGTGAATGTTTTTTTCATCAGAATTACCTTTTAAAGAAGAGAATATGAGTATTGTTAATTTATCTTGTTTTAGCTAATTATCGGGCTAATTAACCTTTTAATAGTAGGTTGCCTAACCCTTTACCTAATCATATACGTGTTAAAGCCGTAAATAGTTTAGTGGGAGCGTAAGTCTGTCTCTACTCTTGGCCTTTTGCCCGCTAACGCGCCAAACCATCCTTTTGTTAACGCGATAATGATAATTTCAGCAAATAAAATAAAAACGATACGAATGGCTGCTTTAATTTTATATTTTTCAAAATCTTCTACATTAATGTTGGGATCTTGTAGAGCTTCTCTCAACTGCGCTTTATGCTACTCAACAGCCGCTTTATCCGTAAAGTTATGCCAAACTTTTTCAACGCCCTCATAGTATTCATAAATAATTCCTAACGTTATAAAAAGTAATGTAAGTGCAGAGGTTAATCCCACAGCCCTTGGTAGATAGCGACCATATCGCTGATAGACGGTTCAATCGGGTTATTAGCTGGAGAGCCTGAAGCTAATGCTTGCTCTGCCATGGTTTGACAAACATCGAAGAACTCATCACGCTTAATACCAAACTCTTGTGGGGTTGGCACCGCTAATTCATCGTTTAATGCACGAAGTTCAATTAATAGTTTCTGGTTAGCAACTTCATTGCTGTCTTGCTCAGTTGCGATACCCATCGCTCGTGCACAATCGGCATAGCGTGCTGGCTCAGCGGCAATAGAATAAGCCGTAACACTTGGCAGTAGCATTGCATTTGAAAGGCCATGAGGTACATGAAAAAATGCGCCTATAGGACGGCTCATGCCATGCACTAATGCTACTGATGCGCTAGAGAATGCAATACCCGCTAGGGTTGAACCAAGCATCATCGCTTCACGCGCTTTTTCATCACTACCATTGTTATAGACTTTTCGTAAGTTTGGCCCTATTAACTTCATTGCGGCAATCGCTTGGCAATCGCTATATGCATTGGCTTTCTTACTAACATAGGCTTCCATTGCATGGGTTAAGGCATCAATGCCGGTATCAGCTGTTGTTCTAGGCGGTAGGCTCATTGTTAATTTATAATCAACCAAGGCCGCAACAGGCATAAACCCAATGCCAACACACAGCATTTTCTCATCACTTGTTTCGTCCGTTATAATGGTAAACCTTGTGACTTCAGAGCCGGTGCCCGCAGTAGTCGGTATGGCAATAACAGGTAAGCCTTGTTCTATGACCATGCGTGGAAAACGGTAATCTTGCATCACGCCGCCATGTTTGGCCAAAATAGCAATGGCTTTGGCACTATCAATGGGACTTCCGCCGCCGAGGGCAATAATACAGTCGTAATTACCCTCTCTTGCCTTTTCAACACCCGCTTGAATAGATTTTACCGTTGGCTCTGGCACCGTATTGTCAAAGACATGGGCACAAATATTTTGCGTGCCTAAATTTATTTGAATACGATCGGCATACCCCAGCTCCACCATCATCTTGTCGGTAATAATCAAGGGACGGTTGCAGCCAAGGCTAACTAATATGTTGGGTAATTCCAATGCAGCATCTTCACCTACCTGCATAATGCGCGGTAGAATAACTTGAGTAGACATATTAATTCCTTTATCTTTTTTTGGTGTTTTGGTTATTTTGGTTATTTTGGTAAGTGGGTAAGTTGCTTTATCAATAGTAACAACCTAAAGACTAGACACTCCCCGTTGATTTATTACTTTTAGCGATGGCAAAAAAACAGGTACTCGCATTAATATCCGTTATATTAACGAAAACCTTGTATTCAGTTTGAGTACACGTAAGATTGACATTGTCTATATTACTGCTTTATCTGATAACCACTTTTAAATATCCAAGCAACCGCTAATAAACAAACAGCTAAAAATCCACTCATCACACAAAGGCTTGTTATTAAACTTACATCAGCCACTTCATAAAAACTCCATCTAAAGCCACTAATTAAATAAAATACGGGATTAAATTGCGTTACCGTTTGCCAAAATGGTGGCAACATACTAACAGAGTAGAAAGTGCCACCTAGGAAAACAAGTGGAGTAATAATAATGAGTGGGATCACTTGTAGCTGCTCAAAGTTGTCTGCCCATATACCGATAATAAACCCAAATAAACTAAAGGTTATGGCGGTCATCACTAAAAATAATAACACCCAAAATGGATGTGCAATTTCAAGAGGAACAAAAAAATGTGCCGTTGCTAAAATAATTAGCGCTAACAAAATTGATTTAGTCGCTGCCGCGCCCACATAACCTAGCAACACTTCAAAAGAAGATACCGGTGCTGAAAGTAATTCATAAATAGTTCCGGTGAATTTAGGTAAATATATACCAAATGACGCATTAGAAATACTTTGTGTTAATAGCGATAACATAATCAAGCCCGGCACAATAAAAGCACCATAGCTGACACCACCAATTTCAGTAATACGAGAACCAATCGCAGAGCCAAACACAATAAAATACATAGATGTTGAAATAACAGGAGAGATGATACTTTGAAAAATGGTGCGTTTAGTGCGGGCCATTTCAAATTTATAAATAGCCGCCACTGCGTAACGATTCATGTTGTTTCCCTTACTAGTGAGACAAATATATCTTCCAACGAGCTTTGATCTGTTTTGATATCTTTAAACGCAATAGAGGATGCTGACAAATGCTGAAGTAAAACAGAAATTCCTGTGTGCTCATTAGTTGTGTCATAGCTATAAATTAATTGCAGCCCATCATTTTTAATCTGCAAATTAAAATCTGCCATACTTGAAGGTATTTCAGTTAATGGTTCTTTTAAATCGAGGATCAATTGCTTTTTACCTAATTGATTCATTAATGCTACTTTATCTTCAACTAAAATAAGTTGACCATTTTTAATAACACCAATACGGTCTGCTATTTCTTCAGCTTCTTCAATATAATGTGTGGTTAAAATAATAGTCACGCCGTCGTCACGTAATTGTCTTACCAATTGCCACATGTCTTTGCGAAGCTCTACATCAACGCCAGCAGTAGGCTCATCTAAAAATAAAATGGTTGGTTGATGAGAAAGTGCTTTAGCAATCATTACTCGGCGTTTCATACCGCCAGATAACTCTATTAATTTATTATCTTTTTTATCCCAAAGTGACAAGGACTTAAGCGTTTTTTCAATAAAAGCAGGATTAGGCTTTTTGCCAAATAATCCGCGACTAAATGAAACAGTTGTCCATACCGTTTCAAAGGCATCTGTGGCTAACTCTTGTGGCACTAAACCAATAAGGCCACGCGTATGTCGGAAATCTGAGACAATATCTTTACCATCAACAGTAATTTGACCAGAAGTAGCATCAATAATGCCACAAATAGTACTAATAAGTGTCGTTTTACCCGCACCATTAGGCCCTAATAAGGCAAAAATTTCAGCAGGTTTTATCGCCAAGTTGATAGTATCAAGTGCTTTAAAACCACTCGTATAAACCTTGTTAACATTTGTGATTTGAATAATTGGCTGCAATATTATTTTCCATGAATATATAAACAGTACTAAGGTATACGACATGCACTATTGATGGCTAGGGAAATCACTCAATTAGCCCCTAATTTTTATTCACTCTATTTATTAATGCTACAAAAGCATGATTTTGATGCACAAAACTCATCCGATAATACGTTTGAATTTTCATATTCTCTGAGACTTTTAATAGAAGTTTATTTTGCAGGGCCTGTTAAGCCCATTATCTGGCTCTAAAATCTAATACGGTCGCGTTAATACAAAACCTTGGTTGTCCATTGGGACCATCTGAAAATACGTGACCCAAATGAATGCCTGATGTTTTAGAACGAATTTCTGTTCGTGTCATACCGTAACGATTATCGGGCTTTTCAATGACCGACCCCTCAACAGCTTTAGTAAAAGATAACCAACCAGAATCTGAATTAAAACGGTCTTGAGTATCAAATAAAGGTACGCCACTTAGCTTATCAATAAAAACGCCATCAGGTGTGTTCTTAAATAGTTCATATTCTTTACAAAAGCGACCATCCGTTCCTTCATCAAAAGCGACATTAAATGCCTCACTTTGTCCTAATTTAAACACACCTAACGCTTTGTAAAAGTTCTCAGGCCCCATGTATCCTTGTCTTCCAAATACCTCTTCACCGTCTTGAATAAATATAATAGTAGGTGTTGCCCATGTCTCACTTTTTATAGTTAATCCTTCAAGCTGATTTGCTAGACGAAAGTTTATGGCAATTGAACCTTTATAATCATTCACTACATTCTCTTTGAACTTCTCACAATAAGGGCAATAATTTTCTGATTCGATAACCACAATATGTTTGCCTTTTAACAAGGCCGAATTATCAATTATTTGGTTAGCTAGTGTCGCTTTATTGGCATGTGAATTAAACTTAATACCAGTGGAGTGATCTGGACAGTAACCATTTGGATTTTTGACTAAATAATCTTGGTGGTATTGTTCGGCTTCAAAAAACTCAGTAAGTGAACTTGTTTTTGTTTCAATTTGTCCATAACCAGAGTCAGTTAATAATTTTTGATACTGCGCCGTTACTTTTAGTGCTGTTTCATTTTGTTGTTTATTACTCGTCAATATAGTTGAACGATATTGTGTTCCAACATCATTACCTTGTCGATTAAGCTGAGTGGGATCATGCCCTTCATAGTAATGCTGTAAAATTGTTTCCAAGCTGACCATTGAGCGGTTAAAAATAATTTTAACTACTTCTGCATGATTGTTTTCATTAAATTTGTTTTTTCTCTGAGTAATCTCTCGATAAGTAGCACTCACATTTTTACCATCGGCATAACCTGAGATAGCATCAACAACACCTGGAATAGCCTGATATCTTTTTTCAGCCCCCCAAAAACAACCCGCACCTAATACAATGCTATCTAAATGAGCGGTCGCAGACATTTTCTCCGTTGACTTTGATGATTTAGGTATCATTTTTTCGATATTATTTTGAATTTCAGTTTGAGTTACCGTTGAGCCGGCAGCTGAATACTCTGTGGATTTTGGTGTCAGAGTATAAAACGCAAGTACTGAGACTAATGCGATTGCTGTGATTAGCGATATTGTTTTCATCATTCAATCCTGATTCAACGTTAAAGTGAGATTGGTCTGTTAAACTTTACCTCAATAATAAATCATCCCTATCTATATTGAATCACTGAATTATCACAATGGTAAAGTATATCTGCATAGTACTATCCGCTTTAGGTAAATATCTATCAGTAAATTGTTAGTCTCTACACATTTAATCATTGTGTTGACTCCCTACAAGAATTGGCTATCTATACCCATTGCCATTTACAGAACAGAACAGAACAGAACAGAACATTATTTCAGTGGGCATAAATAACTTTAGACAAGGCAAGTAATTTAAGCATAGTTATTAATTGCATTTAACTCAGCTAGCCAATTACATTTTAATTTGTCCCCTCTAAGAACAGTAAAAAATACCAAAAACACTCTCAGTATCAACTTATGTTTTAACCCGCTAACATGGTGTCATGTTCCATCGTTCGGTTGCTTTGCGCTTTGCATTAAGTAAGGAGCAAGTATAATTTTAAAATCCAGTGTTGCACCTAACTTATTAGCTAGCAATATTATGCCTGTAATTTTACGATTGACTAATGCAACCTCAAATATAGGAGATACTGCAGCTGTTTTATCAGTAACTAATGGCATACTAATCTCTTGAATTCGTTTAATGAGTTGTTGTTGTTTTAAGTTGTAGCCAGTGTCACTTTGTAAACAATCGCTAGCTTCAAAACACGCCTTGAGCACCGTTTCTATGGTCTCAGCACTCATGTAATTGTCAACTAAACCGAGCGAATACAAAGCTGAACGCATGTCGTTAGTATCTTGGCGCTGCATAGCATCAGCCATAGCGAGATAATGCATTGAGGTATGCTGAGAAATTTTCCGGCAGGCTCCAAAATCGAGTAACACTATTTTTTTCGTATCGCTCTGATATAAGAAATTGGCAAAATTCGGGTCACTTTGCATGAGTTTATGGGTAAAAAGCTCTTGGTAAGTTAAATGCATTAATTGGGTACAGACTAGATCCACAACGCTAGTACTCATGGTACTAATGTCGGTGATAGGAGAGCCTTCAATGTATTCCATCGTGAGTACATTTTCGTCAGTTAGCTCGTCAACAACAAAAGGCACAATAAAGCGAGGGTCATTGCGCAGATTTGCACGATAAGCGTTAAGAAAATTCGCCTCCTGTAAATAATTAGCTTCGTTTTTAAGTTGTGCTTTTGCTTCAGCGAGCAAGCTAGTCAAATCAATATGTTTAGGTAATAAACCACTCAATTTTAGTAAACTCATGACATTATCAATATCACTGTCAATGCTTTTTCTTACACCCGGGTATTGGACTTTAATAACTAGCTGACGACCATCTTTTAGTGTTGCTCTATGAACCTGACCGATACTTGCCGACGCGATGGGAGCATATGAAAAATAACTAAATTGTTGATGCCAGTCTTTCGACCAAGACGATTCTAAGGTTTTAAGTAGTTGCGCCTTAGGCATTGGGTCAGCTTCTTGGCGCAGTCGTGAGAGAATGGGTTCCCATTCTACAGGCAGTAATTCACCTGCATCCATGGAGAGTAGTTGACCTAGTTTCATTGCAGCGCCGCGCATATGTGCTAGACGCTTAGTGATAGATATAGCGTTATCAACATTCATTAAGGACTGAGTTAATGATGGACGCTGACCACTGAGAATTTGTTTTGTAGCGCCTTTAACAATATTGCCAGCAACAGCTGAGGCCAAACCACCAAGCTTAGCGAAGCGAGCAATTCTTCCGGACGGTACTTTCCGCTCGTTGTGTTTTTTTGTCATAATAAAATTGATTCGTTAGGCATGTTAACTATTCTACTTTAGTGTTGTTAAATGCAGTCTCCCTGGTATTTACAGCGAGAGTTTAAGATAATATTAAAAAGGGAACGAACCACACTTAACTATATATTATGATACACAAAGATTGCTTCAGGCATGAGAAATTGTCAACGAATATTTATATAAGTGATTAATTTGTTGCGAGTGACATTAACCAAACAGAAATATAGACACACCAATAAAACTAATAACGCCCGTTACAACGGTCGCAATTAAATTACGAGTAAAATATGCCACGATAATTGTTGGTATGAAGGCAATAAACTCCGGGTTATAAAAGTTAATATCTTGCTCTTTTACAAAAAGGGTTGGTATTGTTATTGCTGCAATAAGGGCTACAGGTAAATATTCAATACAGTTTTTTAACCAATTTGGCCAATGCTTAGACGAAATATGTAAGGGTAATACTCGCGGTAAATAAGTAACCACCGCCATACCCACTATCATGATTAAGAGCGTTTTTTCTTCAAGCATATACCAACCCCGCAGCCTATAAACGTAGCTATAAAAATGTTCATATAAGAACTAAAAAGTAACATCAAAATCACCGTTACCACTATTGAAGATAGCGCAACTAATACTTTTTCAAACGTATTGGCTAATGACACTAAAACAAAAATCATCATGGCGACTAGTGCATAACTGAGATCAAAAGAAATCACTTCATTTAGATATAACGCGGTTAAGGTGCCAAATAAAGAACCCATTACCCAAGACAAATGGCAAGACAGATTAAAAGTGGTTAAGTAATGCTGATCGATATTATCGTTATTGATACCTACGCTATGATAGGCAAAAGATTCATCAGTAAGCCCATACCCATACAGCCATTTAAACTTGTTACTAAAGCCTCTTTTTTCAAAATGTTCTGACATATATACCGACATCAGCATATGTCTCAAGTTTATTAATAGCGTGGTAGTAATAACGGTAAGAACACCCGCTTCAGCAGAAACAAGTGCTAAAAAAGAAAATTGAGCCGCTCCTGCATATACCACTAATGAGATTAACGTTGGTAACCAAACAGGCAAGCCTTGATTGATACACATCAAACCAAACACAAATGACACGGCAAAGTATCCCGCGACGATTGGGCTGGCATCTTTAATTGCTAACTTGCTAAATTTATTGCCTGCTTCAGCATATATCATATGTTTGTAAATCCATTTAGAAAGTAATTTGATTTGATTTGATTTGATTTTGGCGCAGTTTACAAGTTCAGAGATAATACCACAACTGCTAAACTTGAATCACCAGCCATTTTAATTACTACTAAATAGTGAGGTTTAATGAATACCGCTGAACAACTTTAGCCTAGGGGCTTTCCAGCTATTTATCTTTATATAACATGCCAAACGTAACACACCGCCTGAATTAATGTTTCACTCAGATCAAGGCGTTCAATACTCAGCCAAAATATTTAGAGATAAATTAGCATTACTCAATATTACGCAAAGCATAAACCGTACAGGGAATTGTTGGAATAATGCAGTAATGGAGAGGTTATTTAGAAGCTTGAAGACGGAAAGACTTAACAATATCACTTTTATAAATCACGTCTCAATGGTTGATGAAGTTGAAAGTTATATCAGGTTTTATAATTACAAACGCAGGCATTCAAGTTTGGGGTATATAACGCTTCGCTCCATTTTAACGTCTACTCATGCCTTAGCGCCTCAATGGGATCTAGCTGTGCCGCTCGTCTTGCAGGGAAGTAGCCAAAGATAACGCCGACTGCTGCAGAAAATAAAAATGCGGTGGCCACAATGCCCGGATTGAAAACAAAAGGCACGTGCATCAAATTGGCAAGCACCACTGAACCCACAAGTGCCAGTACGATACCAATGATACCGCTAAGTGAAGAGATTACCACTGCTTCGACTAAAAACTGTAGTAACACCTCTCGCTCCAACGCACCAATGGCCAACCGGATACCAATTTCGCGAGTGCGTTCGGTCACCGAGACCAACATAATATTCATGATACCTATACCGCCCACTAGCAGACTAACAGCGGCCACCGCACCCAGTAACATAGTCAGTATTTTGGTGGTACCCGTTAACATCTTGGCGATCTCTTTCATGTCCATCACTGAGAAATCATCGTCCTCACTGGTTGATATATGACGGCGCTCGCGCAACAGCCATGTGATCTCTCGCTCGACCTTCTCCGTGGAAGCACCATTTTGTACCGAGACCTGAATCAGGCTTACATTTTGATTTCCCGCAATACGCCGTTGAAATGTACGTAACGGGATAATAATGCGATCATCCTGATCTGACCCCATGGTGGACTGGCCCTTAGCCTCCAACACACCAATTACTTGGCATGATAGTTTTTTTAAACGGATTTTGCTGCCCAATGGCTCTTGACCGCCAAGCAGTTCTTGGCGCACTGTTTCACCAAGAATACAGACGGCCTTGCCTCCGCGCAGCTCGTTATCGGTAAATTTTCGCCCCACCGCAATGGTCCAGTTACCTGCCTTAAAATATTGGTTGTCAGATCCGGAGACGGAGGTCGACCAATTTTCATTACCGAATACCGCTGTCACTCCTTGGGATGAGGACGGTGCCACAGCAGCGATTGAACTGATATCTCTAATAATGGCCTTGGCATCATCGGCGTCAAAAGCTGCCGCAGCGGAACGTTGACCCATGCCCATGCGTTGACCTGGAGTTACCATTAACAAATTACTGCCCAGACTGGCGATCTGCTGGGTGACTTGCACAGTAGCCCCCCCACCAATGGTGACCATAATAATCACCGCTGCAACACCAATGACGATACCCAACATGGTGAGGAAAGAGCGCATAACATTACGACGAATCTCGCGTAAGGCCAGCACCAGTGCATTCCATAACATAAGCATTAAGCAGACTCCCCGTTTAGTTGGTCAGACTCCACCATGCCATCAACGAAATACACAATGCGTTTAGCGTAGGCCGCCATATTAATTTCGTGAGTAACCATGACAATAGTAATACCATATTCTCGGTTAAAAGCAGTTAATAGTTCCATAATCTCGCGACTGCGTGTGGTATCAAGATTGCCTGTTGGTTCATCGGCTAATAATACGTCGGGACGAGTGACAATGGCCCTGGCAATGGCTACTCGTTGCTGCTGACCACCAGACAACTCACTAGGACTATGGTGTTCCCACCCTTTGAGTCCCACAGCATGTAAGGCTTGTAGCGCACTTCGACGGCGCTCGATAGCGGGTGTGCCACGGTAGATCATCGGTAGTTCAACGTTTTCCAGTGCCGAGGTACGACCCAACAGGTTGTATCCCTGAAACACGAAGCCGAGATAATGCCGACGCAAGCGAGCACGTTGATCACGTGAGAGCTTGCCGACCTCGATGCCACGAAAGTGATAAGTGCCCGATGTGGGCGTGTCGAGACAGCCAAGGATATTCAGGCAAGTCGACTTACCCGAACCGCTCGGCCCCATTACCGCTACGAAGTCGCCTTTATCTATCCTCAGATCAGCTCCGCGTAGTGCCTGCATTGCCGCCCCGCCCGTGCCGTACACTTTGATTACACTTTGCAATTCTATTAGAGGAGGTTGTGTGTGCTCGTTGGTCACCATGATCACTGGCCCTGACTCATTGTTTCAACGACTAGCGCCATGCCGGGCTCCAGTTCTCCCTTTAACACCTCTGTTTTTATGCCATCCGTGGCATTAGTGCTGACAGGTATTGCCACAAGCTGCCCGTCTCGTAATACCCAAACGAGCCGCTGTTTGTTATCGCGATTCACCTCTTCGGCTGATTTAGAGCCCGAACGAGGTGGGCGCGGTATTAGTTGATTCACCAGGCTACCGCTACGCGACGATGTCTCTACTGTGGCAACTGGCGGCGTAAAGCGCAGCGCGGCATTGGTAATCAATAGTGCGTTATTAATCTTATTGACCGTTATATCAGCGGTAGCGGTCATGCCTGGTCGTAACAGTAATGCCGAATTATCGACCCGCAATATGGTTTCGTAAGTCACAACGCCCTCAACGGTTTGGGAAGAGAAATGTACTTCGGTGATCTCAGCCATAAAACTGTTATCGGGATAAGCATCCACAGTAAATAGCGCCTGCTGGCCGACCAAAACTTGTCCTACATCGGCCTCATCCACATCCACATGTAGCTCCATCTGTGTCAGGTCTTCAGCTAGGGTGAACAACACCGGCGTTTGTAACGAGGCGGCGACGGTCTGACCAGGCTCTACATTTCGTTCAAGCACAATACCATTAATTGGAGAATGAATAGTGGCCTTTGATAACCTGATTTGTTCAGCGTTGAGGGACGCCTGCGATTGAGCGACCTTCGCCTTAGTGCTTAAAAGGTTTGCTTCGGCACGATCGTAGGCGGCTTGTGCGGTATCACAATCATCTTCTGAACACATGCCTGATTTGGCCAGCTCTCTTGCCCGCCTTAACTTTCTTTGTGTTTCAATAACTGTAGCCTCAGCTTGTTTGACTTGCGCCTGTGTCACTTGTAGCACAGCGCGAGATTGATTAACTAAGGCCTGCAATTGTTCAGTATCGAGTATTGTCAACACCTGTCCTTCTTTGACACGGTCATTAAAATCTACCGCGACAAATTTAACTGTGCCTGAAATTTCAGAGCCAACATCAACCTGATTGACCGGCTCAAGTGTACCTGTGGCGGTCACAGTCACGATCAAATCACCACGTTCCACCTCATCAGTTTTATACTGGATAGTTTGGGAATGACTGCTACCAAACCAGGATAATGCAAGGCCAGTAGTAACCACCATTATGACGATTAAAATAGCCCACTTGATTAGGTGACCACGACGTTTTGAAGTGGGGTCGACACCCAAGGTTTTGTTAATATCATCAACGTCAACTGATTGTACGAATTTACTTTTGGTTGTAACCATAATTATTTACACCCTATTTTCCAACAGACGTGGAGTAACACAAAAGTCTGAGACTGGCGATAATTTAACCTTATTATTTTGGGTTATCTCTGACTTCAATCAGTTTTTTTATGTTTTAAAGTCTATTCATCACACAACCTGAGTTAGCCGCATAGTTATGTTATTTAATCACTAGGAAAAGCCCTAAGCATTTATTTTCTACTAAAGAAAACATTATTAAAGCGATACCTGTTGGTATGGCTATTATCTTTAGCTCTACAATGGGAACTGTCTCAACTGCCGTAATTGTGGGATTTTATCTCTGGCCTGTGCTAGAGTCAGATCAGGAAAGTGAGCTCGCGTTAACCGCTTACAAATAGCTTGAATTCTGTAATAATATTGAACGAAAATAGTGTCTGTTTGTGTGAAACAAACAAGATAAAAAAGCAGCTAACAATAGACTATTAAAAGATATATTAGCTAACAAAAATAAAACTAAGAAATTGTTTTACATGGATAAAATGAAACCTAACTCGTCTTCTCAAAACACTATAAAACAACCCACTATTTTCTGGCACGATTATGAGACTTGGGGTATATCACCCAAAGTTGATAAGCCTTCTCAGTTTGCGGGGATCAGAACAGATTTAGATCTCAACATTATTGGTGAGCCTGAAATGTTTTATTGCCAACCACCGCAAGATTGCTTGCCTCAGCCAGAGGCGTGCTTAGTTACAGGTATTACGCCGCAAAAAGCACAGCGTGAAGGGTTAACTGAAGCAGAGTTTGCTAATCGAATTAACGCATTATTTAGTGTGCCTAATACGTGTGTTGCCGGTTATAACAATATTCGCTTTGATGATGAAGTATCGCGCTATCTTTTTTATCGTAATTTTTTCGACCCTTATGCCCGTGAATGGCAAAATGGCAATAGTCGTTGGGATATTATTGATATGGTGCGTGCCTGTTATGCACTTCGTCCTGAAGGCATAAATTGGCCTACTGTTGAGCGTAATGGTGAACAGGTAGTGAGTTTTCGTTTAGAATTACTTACTAAAGCGAATGATATCAACCATGAATCAGCACATGATGCGATGTCTGATGTATATGCCACTATTGCGATGGCAAAACTGGTCAAAGAAATACAGCCAAAACTTTATGAGTTTATTTTCAATTTAAGAAGTAAAAAAAACGTTGCTGAGTTACTGAACGTGGCAGACATGACACCGGTTGTTCACACCTCAAGTAAAGTATCATCAGTGCACGGCTGTACCAGTTGGTTTGCCCCTATTAGTTATCACCCGGTGAATAAAAATGCCGTGATCTGTATCGATTTGGCACAAGACATTACCCCCTTATTAACGCTAAGCAGCGACGAAATCAAAGCGCGTTTATATACTCGTCACGATGATTTAGCCCCCGATGAAAAACCGATACCGGTTAAATTAATTCATATTAATAAGTGCCCTGTTATTGCCCCAGCAAAAACATTATTACCCGAAAATGCTGAGCGTTTAGCCATTCCACGTGATTATTGTTTAGAGAATTTGGCCTTATTAAAACAGCATGCTGAGTTAAGAGATAAACTGAGTGATGTATTTGCAGTTGATGATTTTGATAATAGCCATGTTGACGCCGAGCAAGCTTTATACGGTGGCAATTTTTTTAGTCACAGTGATAAAGCACAAATGGATATTTTACGTGGCTTATCTCCTGAGCAACTTGCCAATCATCCGTTCACATTTCAAGATGAACGGTTACCTGTACTGTTAACTAGATACCGAGCACGTAACTACCCTCACACCTTAACTACGCAAGAGCAACAGCATTGGCAAGCGCATTGCCAAAACAAATTACAATATGGTGGTAAAGGCATTCTAAGTTTGGATGAATTTATGATAAAAATTGAAAACTTAGCTCATGAGCATGAAGAAAACAAAAGTAAAATGTCAGTATTAAAAGCGCTATATGAATATGTTCAAGGTTGATAAATAAATATCTGCTTGACTGATTTTTATAAAGGGTATGAATATATTCATACCCTTTTACTCCTCAATACCACCAACGCCTCAAACTCCCTAAACTCCCCAAACGATATACTCACGACTTTTAATTGTTCGTGATACCATATCGTTAACCTGTAATGTAAATAGACGTAAAAACGATTCAATATGAAAGAGCTAAAAAATCTACTATTAATTTCACTTGGTTCTTATTTACTAGCCTTTGGTGTGACCTTTTTTCTGATACCTGTCAATATCGCCACAGGCGGTACTCCCGGCATGTCAATTATTTTGCATTATTTAACCGGTATACCAACCTCACTAGCCATGGTGTTAATCAACATTCCATTAGTTCTTGCCGGTCTTAAGTTTATTGATTTTATGTTCGCCGCCCGCACTCTTGTTGCGATTATTTTAACCGCTACCTTTGTTGATCTATTACCAAAAATTATTTCTTTCCCGCCCATTGATAGTATATTGCTATCGACCATTTATGGCGGTGTGTGTATTGGTGCCGGAATATCCATTGTGATGAAAGGACAAGCATCAGCAGGCGGTACTACAATCGTTGCGCAAATTGTTGCCCGTTATTCATCATTTAGATCCGCGCAGGTCATTATGTTTTTCGATATGATTATCATTATTGCTGTGGGTATTGTATTTAACGATATGGAATTAGCATTATGGAGTTTAATTGGTATTTATGTCACAACAAAAGTGATCGATAAAGTTCTAACGGGTGCGGTGGCAGAAAAGGTAGTCCATGTAATTTCAAACCAAACTGACCGTATTGGGCTAGCCATTTCAGCAGAATTAGGCCGAGATGGCACTATTTTAACGGGTGAAAACTTAATTGAACAAAACGAACAAAAAGTTCTTTTGGCCGTAGTCGGTGCACGTCAAATTCCTAAATTGCAAGCAATTGTGCTAAGTCGCGATAAAAACGCGGTTGTACTGGTTATGGATGCCTCAGAAATGATTGGTTCAACTGCACACGCAACAACGTAATCGATTAGTGAGACGGTAAATAAGCAAAAAAGCCGACTAATTAACATTAGTCGGCTTTTTGAACGCGTTATAATTTCAACGTGTTAAAGCAAAGAGTACACGAAGATTATAACATTATGAGTTGGTAAACTTTGGATCCTTAAATCGACTAATTAAGCTTGAAGTATCCCAACGGTTACCACCATTTTGTTGAATCTCTTGATAAAAACCATCGAGTTGTTTCGTCACAGTTAAGTCTGCACCTAATTTTTCAGCTTCTTCAAACGCAATAGCAAGATCTTTTCTTACCCAATCAACAGCAAAACCAAAGTCAAATTCACGTGCGCACATCGTTTTACCGCGGTTATCCATTTGCCACGAGCCTGCAGCCCCTTTACCAATAGTATCAAGTAATTTATCCGTATCTAATCCGGCTTTTTGTGCAAAGTTTAATCCTTCGGCTAATCCTTGTACGGTATTAACAAAACAAATTTGATTTACCATTTTAGCTATTTGACCACTACCAACATCACCCATTAGCTGACTAAAGCGTGCATACGCATCCATAACAGGCTGTACTTTAGCAAACACGTCTTCACTACCGCCAACCATTACCGTTAACAAACCATTTTCTGCGCCAGCTTGTCCGCCCGATACTGGCGCATCAAGAAAATGTTGTTCTTGCTTTGCCGCGATCTCAGCTAACTCACGGGCAATATTAGCTGAGGCTGTTGTGTGATCAACTAAAATACTGCCCTTAGACATACCCGCTAAGATACCTTGTTCACCTAATACCACTTGACGAACATCATCATCATTACCTACACAACAAAAAACTATTTCACATTCTTTAGCCGCAAGAGCTGGCGTTTTAGCCGTATGGCCAGAAAACTCAGCCTGCCATTTTTCAGCTTTTGCTGGATTACGATTATAAACACAAACGTCATGACCGGCTTTTTGTAAATGCCCCGCCATTGGGTAGCCCATTACGCCTAAACCAATAAATGCTACTTTCATTGTCCTAATCCTTATGTAAATACATGATATATATGTGAAGCCAGTTGACTATACCTTGCGCTAAATTGACTTATGCTACAGGGTGTAAAGCAACTGATTTAAATGAAATACCCTGCCAACCGGTCTGCATAAAACTTCTAATATTTGCGTGATCATTACCACTGGGATTAGCTAAAACATCCTCGCGGTAATAACGACCAAAACAAGCAAGTGTTTGTTGTGGGTTTAATTTATTTAACTGGGCAAAGTAAAATATTTTACAAGAGCCTTCGTTAGTCCCCATATCATTCACTACTTCACCATTGGTAAAAAGTGTTGGCTGATATTGATAATTATCCGTAATCACCTGCATGACTTGCTCAAACTCTACGCTGGGCTCTTGTTGCTTAATTTGAACAAGAAAATCCGCTAAGGTGTAGGTATTAGTATTATTCATGGCGTGCTATACCCCTGCTTTTAATTGTGCTTTTGCTGCTTCAACTTTAGAAAAGTCTAAGCCTAACTCTTCTACTGCTTCTTCGATTAAGTTAGGTTGGGTCATTACAATGATCATAATTTCTTGTAATTTTTCACTTGGAATACCTAACTGCTGAATAACCGTCATGGCCATTAACGGGTTCTCAGTTAACGCTTGAAACAGTTCATTAATTTTTTCTTCGCTTACATTGAATTCTTTTAACATCTGAATAATTGGGTTCATTACGTTATTTCCGATTTGTTATTTTTATTGCGACCTATTTTAATCAAATTAGCTTTGTTATGAAAGGGACTATTGGTAAAGTTTTATGAGGTTATTTTTGCATTTACCGTAAAAATAACGTTAGATTGAATAAAATCAAATTGCGCACAACCAAAATTACGGTAGGAGATATCATGAATAACAACATTTATCAGTTTTCGGCTAACAGTAACCAGGGAGAGTCTGTTGAATTAGCAAACTATCAAGGTAAAGTGATGTTAATTGTTAATACAGCGAGCGATTGTGGTTTTACGCCGCAATACCAAGGCTTACAAACACTTTATCAAGCGCATCAAGCAGAAGGATTAGAAGTTTTAGCCTTTCCTTGTAATCAATTTAAACAACAAGAAAGTGGCAGTGATGAAGAGATAAAACAGTTTTGCGATTTACGCTTTAACATTAAATTCCCACTTTTTAGCAAAATTGACGTTAATGGCGACAAGGCTCATCCTTTGTTCACTTATTTGAAAACACAAGCACCTGGGTTATTAGGTTCTAAAGGCATAAAATGGAATTTTACCAAGTTCCTTGTTAATCGTGAAGGTGAAGTGATTAAACGCTATGCTCCCTCTACAAAACCTGAAGATATTGAAGTGGATATAAAAAAGCTATTATAATTTTTGCCTATGTACGTTACTCAGGAATTTATTAATAACGTAATCGTTGACCCTTCGACAGGCTCAGGACAAATGGAGGTGCTCTGGGCGAACGGCCACTTACCCCCGTTCATCCTGAGCCGTTTATCTTGAGTCTAAGGGATAAACAGAAATCCTTCGACAGGCTCAGGACAAATGGAGGTGCTCTGGGCGAACGGCCACTTATCCCCATTCATCCTGAGCTTGTCGAAGGAAGCTTGTCGAAGGATAGAAGGATTAAACTCTCAATTAGTCAAAAGAAAATAATTCATTATGCAGTTTTTCCACCACATAATTAGCATCTTTTTCATTGACTAAAAAGCATAAGTTATTGGTGCTAGCGCCGTGGCAAATTAAGCGTATGTTAATGTCGTTAATTGCCTGAAAAATACTTTGCCCTATACCCTTTGCACCATTAAAACCGTTTCCAATAACCGCGACTAATGATAAACCGTGTTCTACCGTTACTTCACAAATTTGCTCTAATTCTTCCACCACAGCAGAGGTAATTAATGCTTGTGTTGAGCCACTTGGGTTATCAAACGTTAGTGCAACACTTATTTCACTGGTGGTGATTAAGTCAACACTGAGTTCATGTTTAGCTAAAATACTAAATACTTGCACTAAAAAGCCACTGGCATGTAACATTGCGGGGCTTTTTACAGTGACTAAGGTTTGCTCTCGTCTAAGGGCAATTGAGCGATAAGTGGGGTTAGAATCCACTTTTTGTTTTATTTTTGTTCCGCCTTTTTCAGGCTCTTTACTTGAGCCAACAAACACGGGGATGTTCTTACGCATAGCAGGTATCAGTGTTGCTGGGTGTAATATTTTCGCACCAAAGGTAGCCATTTCAGCTGCTTCACCAAAACTTATTTCTTTAATGGCTCGTGCTTGTTCGGTTATACGAGGGTCGGTTGTGAAAATACCCACTACATCAGTCCAGATAGATAAATTACTGGCATTTAAGGCTTCAGCAAGTAATGCCGCACTGTAATCTGAGCCACCTCGTCCTAGAGTGGTTGTTTCACCTAAACCGTCTTGTCCGATAAATCCTTGGGTTACTAATACTTGTTGTGGTAATTTTATGGCTAACAACTCATTACAAGCGGTTTTTAATTGCTCAATATCAACCACAGCTTTGCCATATAAACTATTCGTTTTCATTACTTGTTGAACATTAAAGTACGCACTATCAATACCAACAGATTGTAAAACTTGGGCAAAAATTCGTGAACTTAACTGCTCACCAAACGATAAAATCGCATCTGATTGTTTACTACTATGATGTAAAGACTGGTTTAATGCCTGTTCCGCAAGTTGAATAAGTAAAGACTCTATTTCCCCGTTTAACTGTTGCTCTACGTCCTTAGCTAAATGCTGAGTGATATTGACTTGGATAGCGCGAATGTTAGCAATAAGTGCTACTTGCTCATCACATGGCACGCTTTCTTGGCTCAAGCGCACTAAATAATTAGTTACGCCAGCACTAGCAGAAACAACCACTAAACGGTTACTGGTATCATTTTTAATAATCTGTGCACAACGTAACATTGCTTGATAATCGGCAACACTGGTGCCGCCAAATTTAGCTACAGTAAGCGGTATATTTTGTGTAGAGACTTGCTGAGATGATTCATTTTGAAGCATGGTTAATTCTTCCTAAGTGCGATGATTTATAAATTGAAGGCAAATCATTCGCGATTTAATACAGGAAGAGCATGACTGAGAAGTTTTTAAGCTGACGCATAATGACGTTGATGCGGGCAATGTTAACTTTTTCAGCCAGAAGCTCTCCACCTTATTTGAGGCTTACTTTAAACAGTGGAAAAGTAAGCGCTACCGGTGACAGCCCTAAGGATTCAGCCTTAGTGACCGAGCATTAATATTCACCCTATTAATCCCCTCGGCGATAATCTCCCTCAATAACATTTACTGGAGTGTGATTCCAAACGCTATCTACCTAGTTATCGCTCCTCTTCTGGTGTTTTGCAATAACAGCAACTGCACATGCAAATAATCTTCGTATTAAACCCGATTTAGTGGTTAATTGCAATAGACTCTTAGACGTCTATTGCAATTAATAACGTATTTTATTGATCCACTGCCTAAGGTCGATAATCATTTAAAATGAGAGTATCGCCAAGCGTATTAAAACATCAAAAATTGATTATTTTTGAGTTAACAATGTTTACTATTTCTCCAGCGTTTAGCACGTTTAATATGACATGAATTTCTAAATTATTGCAAAGAAACACAATACCCTCATCTCAAAAAACAGTCAAAATAGGCGAGACGAAACCATCAATAGCGAGTCTATTATTAATACAGTAAAAAGGAGAGGGAAACATGTGTTGAGTGTTTGCAGTTCAATCAGTTGACCATAATAATTTTCTGCTGACTTGTTATCAGTTATAGTGACCCACCCGCTATATACACAGATTAAAATACCATGGATATCAATGGATCCTGTATCTCATCAACAGCAGATGAACACGGCCCAATTTTTGTTTACCAAACACGAACTAGCCGGATTCTCAGTTTTGACGGAAAAATCTATCAAAGTTGCATGAAACTAAATGATATTAATGGATTAAATCTCAGTTACACTCAGGCCATGATGACTAGTTTGTTTTTTATCCCCAGAGTAAAAACAGCCACTATCATGGGGCTAGGTGCAGGTTCAATGGCAAAGAACCTGATCAGTAATTTCTCCAAATTGAACGTACACGCGATTGAATACCGTGAAGCCGTGGCGAGGATCGCAAAAAAATATTTTTACTTACCCGAAACTGAACGCCTCATCATTCATATAGACGATGCGGTGAATTATATGAAAAATACTAAAATAAAAAGCGATATAATCTTTTCAGATCTCTACAATTCGCAAGGCATGGAACCCAAACAAGTACAATCATCTTATTTACACGATTGTAAAAATGCACTGAACAAGCAAGGTGTCCTCGTGCTTAATATCTGCCATACGTCACGTAAATTACGAGAAGAGTTAGATGGACTACTCGAGTTCGAATTTGAAAACCGATTACTCCGTTTCGAAGTTGACAGTGGAAACACGATCGTACTTGCATTCAAAAATGATATTCCCTTGATAGAAAGAGAAGAACTATTGACTAAAGGTAAATGGTTGCAAGATAAAATGAATATTCCGATGGAGCGTTATGCTAAATTACTCTGTGATATACATTATGTATAAAGATATTCATTTTTAGTACCCCCCGTTATGGAAGCAGTTAATGGCTGTCCCAAAGCTTGCTGAGAATATATTTCATGGGTATAAACTTCTATTTGTTTATGTGTCACGAGGCCATCTTTAGAATAGGTATTGCAATAACTGCCTCTACCACTCACCGGATGAATGGTAAAACCTTTTACCCCATGTTCGCAGAGTGCGTTTGCCACATTATCTAATTGCATTTCATTTATAATCGCTGTTACTTTTTTAATATTCATAACGTTCACCTATACCTATTCAACAACCGACTCAACAACCAACGTGCCGCTATACATCTTCATTGGACAATGAAACTGATATTCACCCGGTGGCATAGAGGGCAAATCAATCGTTCTATTTACATCCAAAGGCAGCTCTTCACTTATTTCAAATTCAGGAAACAGTACTGTTGCTGCACAAGGGCTAGCATCTTTACGCAGAAATTGAAGGGCTGTTTTCTTTCCCGCCTCAACCTTTATTCTTGAGGGTTGATAAATACCGTCATTCACAATTATTGTGATATTTTCTGACCTTGTATCAACCGCTTTAGCGGGTTTATATAACCAAAACCACCAAATAATGAGTCCTATTAGCACTAACCCCAACAAATTAATTATCATCATTTCATTTATTCCTTTATCTCAATGTATTTCTCAACGCTTTATTTAAGGTTAATGTTCTTGAGGCTTAAAGAGCCTCAATCGATTCGCATTACTCACAACAGTCAACGAAGAGAATGCCATTGCAGCTCCCGCTATTACTGGGTTTAACATCAATCCGAAAATCGGATAAAGTAATCCCGCCGCAAAAGGAACTCCTGCAACATTGTAAATAAAGGCACCGAAAAGATTTTGTTTGATATTGCGAAGCGTCGCTTTACTAACCGCTATTGCATCTGCAAGCCCATGTAATGAACCTCTCATCAAGGTAATATCAGCACTTTCAATGGCAACATCAGTTCCTGTACCAATGGCAAATCCAACATTGGCTAAGGCTAATGCGGGGGCATCATTAATACCATCTCCGGTCATGCCAACAATTTCCCCTTGCGCTTGAAGCTCTGCAACCTTATTTGATTTCTCTTCAGGTAGTACTTCGGCAAAAACTTCGGTAATACCTACCTTTTTTGCAACCGCATTGGCAGTCGCTCTATTATCCCCTGTTAACATAACCACACGGATACCATTAGCCTGAAGCCTTTTTATAGCGTCAATTGAGTCTGTCTTAATAGGATCGGATACCGCGATGATTGCAGCGAGCTTATTATCAATAGCCAAATACATAGGCGTTTTAGCTTCATCGGCAAGCTGTTGGGCTTTAACAACAAATTCACTCAGGTGTATGTTATTTTTTATCATCCACTTTTGATTCCCAAAAAGTAATTGATGACCATTGAGCTGACCTTCTACACCATGTCCTGCAATAGCCTGAAAGTCGCTAATCTCTTCTGGAATAATTTCTTGTTCAATTGCGGAATCAACGACGGCTTGTGCTAGGGGATGTTCAGAACCACTCTCTATACTGGCGGCAACGGTTAAAATATACTTTTCTGTATAGCTTTTATCCGCAATAAGGATATCAGTGACTTTGGGAGCACCCTCGGTAATAGTCCCTGTTTTATCTAATATCATGGCGGTAATTTTTGAAGCCGTTTGCAATGCTTCACCATTACGTATCAAGACGCCTGCTTCAGCAGCTTTACCAACGCCAACCATCACAGACATAGGCGTCGCCAACCCAAGCGCACAAGGACAAGCGATAATCAAAACGGTTGTTGCCGATACAACGGCATAAGCTAAAGCGGGTGCTGGACCAAAGTTAAGCCACACTAAGGCACTAACAATTGAGATGATCATGACCACAGGCACAAAATACGCTGATATGATGTCAGCTAAACGACCAATTGGCGGTTTAGAGTTCTGTGCTCTTTTAACCATATTAATAATTTGTGCTAATGCGGTATCTTTACCGACCCTCGTAGCTTTAAAGAGAATTGAACCAGATTTATTTAACGACCCTGCAACGATTTCATCATGCTCACCTTTCTCGACAGGCATTGGCTCACCCGTTAACATCGACTCATCTATTGACGTGTGCCCTTGTGTGACAACACCATCTACTGGAATTTTTTCTCCTGGTCTTACCCGTACAATGTCATTGAGTAAAACCTGCTCGATAGCGATATCAATTTCTTTCTGATCACGCACAACACGCGCCGTTTTAGCCTGCAAACCAATTAAGCGTTTTATTGCTTCACTCGTTCTTCCTCTGGCTTTCACTTCAAGTGCTAATCCTAGATTGATTAACCCGATAATCATTGCCGTTGCTTCAAAATAGACATGACGTGCCATCTCTGGCAATGCCATAGGAAAGAACACAACTACCATTGAATAAATCCAAGCAGTACCCGTTCCTAGCGCAATTAAGGTATCCATATTAGCGGTATGATTTACAAATGATTTCCAAGCACCAATGTAAAAATGTTTACCTGCAAAATACATAATAGCTGCACATAAAATGCCGATAAATAACCAAACACCCTGTTCTAGCGATGTGTCAACGGTCATAGGACCGCCCAAAAGGCTATAAATCATCAATGGGATACCAAGACCTAGGGCAAGCCACATTTGTCTCATTAAACCCGAATAATATTTTTCATCAGCAACTTCTTTTTCATCCAATAATGCATCGTCACTCGTATCCTTTGTGCTTCTCGCGTTGTAGCCTATCGTTTCAATAGCCTTGATAAGCACATCAGCGCCAACGTCTCCGCTTACAGAAACTGTTCGAAGTGCAAAATTCATTTCCGCACTCTCTACACCATCAAGCGTGTTTAATGCAATTTCAATTTTACCCACGCAACTTGCACATCCAGCTCCTTCAATAATCAACTCTTGAGTGTTAATGCCAGCAGTGCTGCCCGTTAATTTATTCATTATTATCTCCTTCGCACTCATCACCTTCAATAAGGTGACAAATCATGTGCCCTGTGGGGGCTTTATTCGGTTTACTCTGCCAATCATCGATGGCATTTCTTAGCTTTTCTCTTAATAATAATGTTGCTTGAAACTGCTTTTCTGTTTCAGCAAGATGGCGTTCAACAATTTCTCGCACCAATGGGCAAGCGGTATGCCCCTTATCAGATTCAATTAAAATATTTTTAATCTCTTCTACTGAGAAATCTAATTGTCGAGCACTCAAAATAAATTTAAGTCTCTGCTGCACTTTTTCACCATAGGTCTTATACCCATTACTTGGGCTTTTAATGGGAGTAATAAGCCCAATTTTGGTGTAGTAACGCACCGTATCTGGCGTTGTATTTAGGGCATTCGCTAACTCTGTTACTCTCATCACAAAAATCCTCTGTCAGAACATTCAAATAACGTGTTTTATTTAATACCGTATGAGTAGCTTACACCTGTGTCTAAGGCACAGGTCAAATAGAAAGTGGTGATTTTTAGAAAATTGTTAAGCAAAGAAGTTGATCGTATCAGAGTTAATGTGACCAATGGATATGGGCTATTTTTCCTCTTTATTTAACAGAACAATACTTGCCATACCTTCACTTGCTGCTCTAATACATCAGTATTAATAGAGCGGGAACCTTTCATATTTTTCTATTAAAATGTTGTGTTTATGATCATTCTACTGCTGTAAGTATTTGATATTGCTCTTGTGTCAACGTGGGTAACCTTTTTATAAATGCCACCATTGCCCAAATACGTTCATCATCATGTGTTTTACCCCAAGCAGGCATTGCAGAAGCTTTAATACCATGTTTTATCACCCAAAAGCTTTTACGAGAAGCCTGTTCATCATTTTCGTGCTCATGACCAACATGCTCTTCATTAGAAAGAGTCAAATTAGGAGGTGCTGGGTATAACCCTATGCTCATATCACTCTCACTTTGTCCCGGCTTTAAATGACAGCTAGAACACATAAATTCATAATCAGTTCCCCCCATCAATAGCATTTCAGGATCTTCTAAGTCTGGTACTTTAATATTTTGAGCTGCCTTTTTTATTGAGCTTTCTCTGGTTTCTTCTAGTAGCCAATAAACAAAATCACTGTGCGGTTCATCGGCTGCCACATTGACTATTCCTGAATACATAATGGTCGTTGCTGTTCCTGTTCCTAACACTACAACTAACAGTAGTAATTTAAGTATTCTCATAGCCCTTCCTTCCTAAATAAAAACACTTAGTGCAAATTTTTGTACTAAGTATTTTCTCAAGTTAAATTAATGATTATGTTGTTCATTCTCACTTATTTTATCATCAATTTTTTTCATTGTGCTGTGGTCCATATTTTTATCCATTTTACTATGATCCATTTGCCCTTTGGATTTTTCAGCTTGTTTCATGCACTTTTTCATCATAGCCATAGCAACAGGATCTTTCATATCCATCTTACTGTGATCCATTTTGCTACAATCAGCTTTTTCAGCCTTTTTTACATGCATGCTAGGGTCATGTGCTGTCGCTGTCATCGATAAAGTAAGTGCTGGTATTAATACCAAAGCGATTTTAGTGACTTTTTTAGTTAAGGTTTTAATTAATACTGTTTTCATAGTTTACTCCTACGTTCATAATTAATGTTTTTTGGTTAAATTCGTCAATGCAATACAATTTGCATTGACGATATTAGTTTTTATAAATTAATGTCTCTATACTTTTGACTCTGTGCTTTTTATCGATGACGAGCGCCACAAATAAAATAATGCAGGTAACACAAGCAACGTTAAGATGACCGCACTCATCATGCCGCCAACCATTGGTGCAGCAATACGACTCATGACCTCAGAGCCAGTACCCGTTCCGTACAAAATGGGTAGTAAGCCAACAATAATAGCCGCTGCCGTCATCATAACTGGACGAACACGCATACCCGCGCCATGTAAAACCGCCTGTAATACATCTTCTTTTGTAGTGGAAATATCCTTTAAACGATGTTCACTAAGCATTTTTTGGTAAGCTTGATTTAAATACACCAACATGATGACGCCAATTTCAACAGCAACACCCGCTAGCGCGATAAAACCGACACCAACAGCCACAGAGAAGTTATAGCCCTCTAAATACATCAACCATATGCTACCAACCATCGCTAGCGGTAACGTGCCCATAATCATAGCCACTTCAATCACATTTCTAAAATTTAGATACAGAAGAATGATAATAATAAATAAAGTTAATGGCACAACATAAGCTAACTTGGCTTTAGCACGTTGCATGTATTCATATTGCCCCGCCCAAGCGATAGAGTAACCAGCAGGAAGTTTGAGCTTATCTGCCACGACTTTCTGAGCAGCAACTACATAGGTTCCAACATCAACACCCTCGATATCAACAAAGGCCCAGCCATTTAAACGGGCATTTTCAGATTTAATACCCGGAGGTCCATCTTCTACAATGATATTAGCGACATCTCCCAATGAAATACGTTGTCCATTAGGGGTGACAATAGGCAGCAAGGATAATTGTTCAGGGGAATCACGATAGTCCTGAGGATAACGCAGATTTACCGGATAACGCTCTAAACCTTCAACCGTTTTAGTGACATTCATTCCACCGATAGCCGTTGCCACCACTTGTTGAATTTCAGCAATATTTAAACCATAGCGAGCTGCTTTTGCTCGCTGAATATCAACTTTTATATATCGACCTCCCGCAACACGCTCTGAATACACTGACGCAGTACCCGGTACATCGGCTAAAATGACTTCTATTTCCTTCCCTATTTCTTGAATAACTTCCAGTTTAGGACCCGCAATCTTTATGCCTACAGGTGTTTTAATACCTGTTGCTAACATATCAATACGCGTCTTAATTGGCATAACCCAAGCGTTAGTTACCCCTGGTAGCTTAACTAAAGCATCTAGTTCTTTTTTCAAGCTTTCAGTTGTTACCCCTTCTCGCCATTCATCATGTGGCTTTAACTGGATAAAGGTTTCAATCATTGTGAGCGGTGCTGGATCTGTTGCTGTTTCAGCACGACCTACTTTACCGAATACTGTTTTTACTTCTGGAACAGTTTTAATCAACTTATCTGTTTGCTGTAGCAATTGACGTGCCTGGCCTATCGAAATACCAGGATAGGTCGTTGGCATATACATCAGATCACCTTCATCAAGAGGCGGAATAAATTCGCTACCGATTTTATCAAGTGGATATATGCCAATCGCAAGAACAGCTAATGCAGCAACTAAAGTCATTTTTGGAAAACGTAAAACAGTTTTCAACGCTGGCATATAGATAAAGGTCAAAAATCTATTTACCGGGTTTTTATGCTCAGGTAGTACTTTACCTCGGATAAAATATCCCATTAGTACGGGTACTAACGTAATGGCCAGTGCAGCAGAGGCAGCCATAGCATAAGTTTTTGTAAATGCTAGTGGGGCAAACATCCGTCCTTCTTGCGCTTCTAAGGTAAACACGGGAACAAAACTAACCGTAATAATCAACAAACTAAAGAATAGTGCAGGACCTACTTCGCTGGCTGATTCTGTCACAATTTGCCAACGGTTTTCATTAGTTAAAGGCGTTTTCTCCATATGCTTATGCATATTTTCAATCATGACAATAGCACCATCAATCATCGCACCAATAGCAATTGCGATCCCCCCAAGTGACATGATGTTTGCGTTAAGACCTTGGATATGCATAATAATAAATGCGGTTAAAATACCTACAGGTAGACTAACAATCGCCACTAAAGAAGAGCGAACATGGAATAGGAAAATTACGCAAACTAATGCGACTACGCCAAATTCTTCAAGCAGCTTATACCCCAAATTATCGACTGCTCGTTCAATCAATGCAGAGCGGTCATATACAGGCACTATTTCAACGCCTTCAGGCAGTCCTTTCTTAAGTTGTTCAAGCTTTTCTTTTACACTTTTTATCACTTGCTGAGCATTTTCACCAAAACGCATCACGACTATGCCACCAACGGTTTCACCTTCGCCATTAAGCTCAGCCACACCTCGACGCATTTGTGGCCCAGTGCCAATATCTGCCACATCCTTTAACAGTAATGGTGTACCATTATTGTTTACCCCCAGCGGAATATTTTCTAAGTCATCTACACTTTTGATGTAACCTGTCGTTCTGACCATATACTCAGCTTCGGCCATCTCAACAACTGATGCCCCTATTTCCTGATTACCCTGTTTAATGGCCATTTGAATATGAGAAAGTGGAATATCAAAAGCACGTAACTTATCAGGATCTATTTTCACTTGATATTGCTTAACCATTCCGCCGAGCGCAGAAACTTCTGACACGCCGGGAACAGTTTGTAACTCAAACTTTAAAAACCAGTCTTGTATACTTCGTAATTGACTTAAATCATGTTGGCCTGTTTTATCGGTAAGTGCATACAAATATACCCAACCAACGCCTGTTGCATCAGGACCTAGTTGAGGACGAGCAGCACTCGGTAAATTGGGGGCAACTTGACTTAAATACTCAAGTACCCTTGAACGTGCCCAGTAAAGATCTGTATCTTCATCGAAAATAACGTAAACGTAGGAGTCACCAAAAAATGAATAACCTCGCACTGTAACGGCACCCGGAACTGACAGCATGGCTGTAGTCATTGGGTAAGTTACCTGATCTTCGACGACTTGTGGTGCTTGTCCTGGGTAGCTTGTTTTTATTATCACTTGCACGTCTGATAAATCAGGCAGTGCATCAATAGGTGTTTTGTTGACGGAATATAATCCGGCGCCAACAAGTAAAAATGTCGCTAGTAATACGAAAAATCGATTACTAACAGACCAACGAATAATGGACGTTATCATCATTATTCTCCTTCGTCGTTAGTAACATCTTTTCGTGCAGACAGCGCAGAGTCAGATTGAAGTTTAGGTGTAGACATTGTCATCGCACTGACAATAAGAAAATCACCTTCTCTCACTTCAAAGGTGAACATCACATAAGCATTGTTTGAAAATAAGCCCATATCTACATTTTCATCAACAATAAAATCAACCCTATCTGCTTCACGTCCCCACTCTACAATAGCTTCTCGGTCAATGGTGACCATTCTATGCTCAACCATTGCCGAAACGACTGTACCATTCACTCTGGCAGAAGAGACGGTGGCAGAGGAAACGCTGTCACTGTTATCACTCATATCCACCTCTGTTGACTCATCTTCGGTAGATTCCTCTTGGTCAGATTCATAATGCATACGCTTAAAATCAGATGATTTACTTGATTCTGAATCAAGTAAGAATTGAGCTGAACTGACAACCTTCTCACCCTCGCTAAGCCCCTTAAGTATTTCGACGCTTTCACTGTCATAACGCCCCACAGAAACCTCAACAGATTTGAAGCTACCTTCACCTAAGGCAAGCACAACTCTATCTTGGTTACCCGTTCTAATGAGGGCTTCTTTGGGAATAAGTAATGCTTGTTCATCACCCGTGGTATGAATTGCAATTTGTGCAAACATATTAGGTTTAAATTCACCGTTTTCATTATTGAAACGCAAACGTACTTTCACCGTACGTGTTTTAGCATCAAGGGTTGGGTAGATAAAATCCACTTGACCCTTCCACGTTTTACCGGGTAAATAATCAAGTGTCATAGTGACGGGTGTACCCGTTTTAACTTGACCTGCCTGTCTTTCAAAAACTTCAGCCTCAACCCATACTTCTGATAAATCACCAATTGACATCAACGTTGAACCAGGTTTTACGAAGAACCCTTCACGTATTTTAAGGTTTTCAACAACACCATTCTGCGGAGAATAGAAAGTAATTGTCTGCTGAACTTTCTTTGTCTTTTTCAGTTTTTTAATGGCTGATTGAGGTAACTGTAATGCTGATAATCTATTTTGTGCAGCAGTAATTAATCGACTATTTTTACGAGCTAATGCCAACAATAATTCTTCTTGCGCATTAACCAACGCTGGCGAATATATATCGTATAGTGGCTGATTTTTTTTAACATAATCACCAATAGACTTAACATATAACTTCTCAATCCAACCTTGAACACGCGGGTGAATATGAACAAGTTTATCTTCATTATAAGTAACATAACCCACAGTATTTATTTCAGTATGTAATGCTTTATAGTTTGCTGCTATGGTACGTACACCGAGGTTGTTCACAACATCTGGTGAAATGCGGATTGTTCCAGGACCTTCATCGGGTCCTTTGCCTCCATCATCATAAACAGGCACTAAATCCATCCCCATCGGTGATTTACCCGGCTTATCTCTTTTATAATTTGCATCCATTGGCGCTACCCAATATAGCGGTTGTTTCTCGTCAGATTTAGCGCTAGTTACTTGGTCATTTCCAGAGGGAGTTATAAAGTTAGTTGCCCCAAAAGTAAGAATACCGCCTATGATCATGCCGACAATTATTGGTTTAATCTTATTTCCTAAAGTGTTGGTGTTAGCGCTCATTATTTTTCTCCCGCAATAGCAGCATATTGGTTGCTATTTGCTAAATTTGTTTTTTTTTGTGTCATTGCAGAATTAATATTGCCGATAAGAAGGTAATTAAGCTCTAGCAGTATTTTCTGTTCTTCTACGTTTAGTGTTAGATGATCTATTTCTGCATTTAGCACAGCAATACGTGAACGAACAACTTCTGAAAAATCGCCGTCATCATTGGTGTAAGCGGTCAAAGACGCTTCTGCTTGATCATGTATTTGCGGTAATAATTTCTTCTTATATAGATCTTGTCTGTCTATTAAACGTAATAACCTGCCTTTTGCGCTTGAATAAGCGCCTAGCAATTGTCTAAGTAATAGTAGCTTTTCAGTTTTCATCGCCTCAGTTTTAGAAATAGCGGATTGAACCTCATTATCTTGTCGATTTTCAGTAAAAATTGGCAGATCGAACGTCACACCAACTGAGAATAAATCAGCTCTACTTCTGCCCATTGGGTCATCCCCGCGATATCCATAGCTTGCATTTACACCCCATTCAGGTTTGTACTTTTGCTTCGCTAATTTAACCCCTGTTCTAGTGGCATTTATTTTCTTTTCTACCGCAATAACCGAAGGATGATTTGATAAATACGGAACCAATTCCCCTACCTTAAGCCAACTTTCTGTGTAGACAAAACTAGGATTTAATAAGTTGATTTGAGGTAGTTGCTGACTTAGCTTTATATTATGTAAAGCGTTATATAAAGTTAAGTCAGCAACTAATGACGCCCCATCTATTGAGTTACTTATCTTAGAAAGTTTGGCAGTCGAAAATGTAGTTAACCATTGTGAAAGCTTTCCTTCATAGTGATTTTTCTGTTGCGCTAATTTATCTAACCGATCTTCCAAACGTGTTAACTCTAGTTGTGCTCGCACGATATCTTGTTGACGAGTTTTACCTAACGCTGATGAATAGCTTGCTTGTGCTACATCGGCTAATTGTTCGAAAAGCGACCTATTTTTTTCAATTAAAGCGATACTTTGCTGAACTCGATAGGCATCAAGCCACAAACTTCCCACGGTAACGGCGACTTTTGATTCCCTGTCTTTTCTTTGATAAGGATATGCTTCACTTTGAATTTTTAGTTGTTGGCTCTTAAACTCTAAGGTATCTCCGCGAGGAAACATTTGTGAAATACCTACTTTAGCCTGTGTCATTCCTTCTTGACCAAAATCAAAGCCATTCGTCGGTAAGTTTGCAAGACCAATTGACATTTTCGGAGTAGGTAATGTATTTACCGCAGTACTCATTGATTCGATGGATCTTTGTTTATGAACATTCCCCGTTAACCAAGGGTCATTTTTTTGAGCTGCCCTGACTGCTTTTTCAAATGATAAGGGTTCGTTAACCTTCATTTCTGGTGATTCTGCGGCATTATTAGCAGCACTCGCAGTAAAAATAGTAATAGCTATAATTCCTGCACCGCATTTCATGCGAAACTTGTTACTATCATTTAACTTATTCATTAAAATTGTTCCTCATAGGATTGAACAGTGGCAAAGATGTCATATGTGCCATCCGACTTTAAAAGTAAAACCCTGTAGGGTTGAAACTTATCACCAACTTCCATTCCCGGTGTCCCTACAGGCATCGCTGGAACTGACAAACCGATAACGCCTTCAGGCTGTGTCTCTTTCATGAATTGTTTAATGAATTTAGCAGGCACATGTCCTTCAAAAACATAGCCCTCTGTTGAAATAGCGGTATGACAGGAGCGATATCTAGGCGCTATTCCTTTTTTATCTTTAATGACTGAAAAGTTTTGAGAACTATGAACCTTCGATTCAAAGCCATTCTCATTAATGTGACTGATCCACTTTTTACAACAACCACAGGTTGGGCTTTTATATACATCTAGAACAATAGATTGTGACTTAGCATTTTGTGGGTGAGCCACACTGATAACTTTTGCGTCATCAGAGCAACTAGCAAGTGAAATGACTACAACAAAAGTAGTTATAAGTTTTAACGTAAATTTATTTGAAAACATAACCCCCCCAATAGGGATATCAATTAATATTTTATTTCATTAGGTATAAATTAATTAGGTTATTTTTGATGAGGTTAGAAAGTATTTATACAAATACGAGATCAAAAAAGCCTAATACAGATATTAGTTAGCTAAATGAACCAAATTTTAGACACATTTAGGCTGTATTTAGCTTAATATTGGGGGACGATATAATGATGTAGGTATTTGGCTTAAGGCCAAATTAGAGTAGGAAAGTATTTTAGATGATAAACCAACGATTGGGGCATTACCTGCGCCCTTCATGAATACAGCAACATTTGAGCAACCACCAATAAAGCAGCTACATGTTTGAGTACAACAATCTTCCGTCGATTCTTCTGAGTTTTCATCAGTATCAGAAGAGCCAGAAGTCTCACTGACCATATTATGGTTACTGTGATCCATCATTTTCATATTTTGCGATTGCGCTTTTCCGTTCATTCCCGTCATGCTTATCATCTGATAAGGCATAATAGTAGACGCCATTGTCTGACCTACAAAGGCCATACATACTAGCAATACCATTAATGTATTAGAGAATTTAAAAGTCACAAGTAACCAACAAAATATTATACTTAAATCCAATGATGTCATAACTCATGTTTTTATTCAATGGAAAAGTAGCGACAGTTTTCTTTAAAATAAATTGGTAAGCAAGCCCGTTCTATTAATGGTATTAAAACCCGCTTGTAATGCTTGCGCGTAGTTATGCACTTCTTTTGCACTAGTAGAAAGAAATTGCTGAGATTGATAATTACTACGGTATAAGTCATCTTGCGTGGTAATAATGTTTTCAATTTCAGAGCTTTCTTTTGCTTCTTGCAAGGAAAGAGTAGCCAATAAAAGGTATTGGTTAGGCATAGTGACCGCAAGGCCCTTCAGTTCACCTAATGCTTGGTGTGCTCTAGCCGTGGCTTTTAACACAGCTTTACTTTCTATGTCACCCAGTTGTTCTAACGGGACAAATTTATAATCACAATTCAATGTTGTATACCCTAATATAAAACCTGCTTTTTGTGCACGTTTATTTTATATGCACACATATTTAAATTTTGTTGTGCATATGGCAATAACATAAACACGTATATTAATTATTTGTGCATGTTATTAGGGGTAATGTACCCCGATATAAATTTACTGGGTAAAAGTTTTTTAGACTATAAAATCTATGGCGCTAACGCCCCCGTTGCGGCATAGAAAATATAAACTAGTGGCTAAAATTAGCGAGAAACGTGCAAAGCCAAATATTATCTGTCTGCATTAACAACTTGTTTTTCTTTTGCTAACGTTTGATCTACAATGTGATACAAACAGTGCTAAATGGGAAATTAAAAAATGAAAACTGAAATGCTCACTACTCGTATTGATCATGATACAAAATTAGCTTTTACCCATATTTGTGATGAAATTGGTTTAAGTCCTTCTCAAGCTCTTAAGCTTTTTGCTCGTGCTGTAATAAATTATGGTGGGATCCCTTTTGAATTAAAAGCAAAACAGCCGAATATAATGACAGTAACAGCTATTCAAGAACTTTCACAAGGGTTAGGGGAAAAGGCTGAAAGTGTTACCAGCCTGATTTCAGATTTAACTGAAGGTAAAGTGGTAAATGCTAATTCTTAGTTATTCATCACAATTCAAAAAAGACTTTAAAAAAATAACCAAATTACCAATACCTAAAATAATTGAAGTTGGTAATGTTATATCAACACTTCAAAAAGGCTTAATTCTAGAGTCTAACTATGTTGATCATGCCCTAGTGGGAAATTGGCATGGGTTCAGAGATTGCCACATAAAACCTGATTTGGTTTTAATTTACCGTATACATGATACCTATTTACAACTTGCTAGAATTGGCACGCATAACGAGGTATTTTAAGACTCGAAGCACCAACGCTCAAATATCAGGCTAAGTAATGATTGGTTACTTTTAATCTCATTATCAATTCTTTTATTATAAAAAAAACTAAATAAAACAAGATGATGTTGCGACTAAACGCAAGCGTAAAGTGATCCTAAATGTGATTGTCGCACGCCATGATTAAGTAGTAATTCAAGGTAACTATATGCCCTCATGTTAACTAGCTTTTTACATAACGATTAGAAATATTCAGCCTTATTTTGATAGCCTTGTTTAATATGCTCAATCAATAAACGAATTTTTGCTGGTAGATGTCGTGTGTAAGAATACACCGCATAAACACCTAAATATCGGGGTTTATAATCAGTTAAAAGCGCAATTAACGTTCCCTTTTGTAGATCTTCATAAACACCACATCGTGGCACGTAAGCTATTCCATACCCTGCTAGTGCTGCTTTTCTAAGTGCTTGCGCATTATTTGTGGCAAAGTTACCTGAAATACGAATACTTTTCTCTTCTCCTTCTAGCTCAAAACGCCAATCGTGGGAACCTTTTGCTTGACCCGTATAAGCAAGACAATTATAACTTAATAAGTCGTCAATATTATTTGGTTTACCGTACTGCTCAATATATTCTGGTGAACAACAAACCACCCAATGAGAAACAATGAGCGGCTTGGCAATTAACGTAGAGTTTTCCAAATTTCCAGTTCTAATAGCAAGATCTAATCCTTCTTTAACCAAATCAGCAAATTCATTTTCAAGGCGTATATTCACACTAATATCAGGGTGCTGATGGCAAAAATCAGCCACGATTTCAGCTAATAATAACTCCCCTGATATAGTAGGCACACTGAGTTTTATTTCACCTGAAATGGTTTCACTGAAATTACTTACAGCGCCAATGGCTTCATTTACTTGTTGATTAATATTTTTTGCATGTTGATAAAGAGTTTCACCGGCTTCACTTAAATTTAACTTACGAGTAGTACGGTACAACAGCTGCACCGATAGATCTTTTTCTAATTTAGATATTTTTTTACTTAATGCGGGTGTCGATATACCAGCAATGCCTGCCGCTTTATTAAAAGAGCCGGCTTCAACCACTAGCACAAATAAAAATAATTCATTAACACCCACCATATTTTTCCCCTGAGCTGACAATAAAAACTCATTACAACGTTTTTAGAAACAATAAATTAATAAATGACGTATATATTAACAATAACATACGCTGTATGTTAGTTATCTTGTAAAAATTATTATTAAAAAGATCATGTGGGTGATTTATTTTATATACTAAAAAAATCACCTCGGTTATAAGGGCGAACAAATGTCTAAAAGTATTACTAATGATGGTGGAACTCACTCTAATACCATTGAGTGTCTAAATATCTCTGAAAAAAAAGTAGGTCTGTTTGTCACCTGCTTGGTCAATACCATGCGCCCTTCTATAGGCTTTGCTTCAATAACGCTACTTGAGCAGGCCGGGTGTACTGTTGAGGTTCCTGATCTCCAGTCTTGTTGCGGACAACCTGCATTCAATTCAGGCGATGATGAAGGCACTCGTCAAATTGCCTATCAAACAATTAAGCAATTTGAAAATTTTGATTATGTTGTTGTTCCTTCAGGATCATGTGCAGGAATGATCAAAAAGAATTTTATCGAAGTCTTTAAAGATCAGCCTGAATGGCTTGCAAGAGCAAAGCATTTAGCCAATATAACCCATGAGCTCCTGTCATTTTTAGTTGATGTTTGTCACTTCGAACCTCAAGGTGTTGAACTTGATGGTTCATTTACTTATCACGATAGTTGTACCGGATATCGTTACCTTAATATTTATGAACAGCCCCGAAAGATGCTGTCAAAGGTGAAAGGCTTAGACCATACCCCGCTTAATAGTCATTCTGAATGCTGCGGTTTTGGTGGCACCTTTTGTGTGAAATACTCAAATATTTCAAATGAGATCGTCGCTGAAAAAGTTGACAATGTGTTAGCGACTGAAGCCGATTATCTGCTCGGTGGTGATATGGGCTGCTTAATGAATATTGCAGGTAAGCTCAATCGAGAAGGTCACAAAGAGATAAAAGCATTGCATACCGCTGAGGTGCTTGCTGGTTTAGCACCGCAGATTTTAGGAGGCAAAGATGCACGTTAATAGACCTGAAGATTTCAATAAAAACGTTAGCAAGGCGTTAGCGCAGCCTGATTTGAAAATGATTATTCGGCGCACCACGGATAAAGCCGAAACTAAGCGTGCCGAAGCGGTTGCTAATTTTCCTGATTTTGAAAATGCACGTAAGCAAGGACAAAAAGTCAAAGATCATACCATTAAGTATATGGATCATTATTTGGCCGAGTTCGAGAAGAATGCTTTGGCTCAAGGCACTATTGTTCACTGGGCAAGTACCGGCGAAGAAGCGTCAAAGATTGTGTTAGATATATGTCGTCAGCACAAGGCTAAAAAAGTCACTCGAAGTAAGTCTATGTTGGGTGAAGAAATTGGCTTAACCCATGCGTTTGATAATTCAGAAATAGAACGAATTGAAACGGATCTGGCCGAACATATTATTCAGCTTGCTGGTGATCCTCCGTCTCATATTGTTTGGCCTGCTATGCACCGCAGTAGAGAAGATGTGGTCAAACTTTTTCGAGAGTTTCATGCCGATCCAACTTATTCTGAAGAAATTACCGATCTTGTGAGGAGTGCCCGTCGTGACCTTCGTAGTAAATTTTTAACATCAGATATCGGTATTAGTGGCTCTAACTTCTTACTGGCTGATAGTGGCTCTTCTTGTACCGTAACCAATGAAGGTAACGCTGAGCTTACGATAACGCCACCAAAAGTTCATATAGTGACAGCGGGCATTGAAAAGCTAGTGCCGTCAATGGCCCACGCAGTCCCTTTGCTGCGACTGTTGACTCGCTCGGCAACCGGGGCAGAAATAACGCAATACAACACCTTTCATAACGGTCCTAAAAGAGCGAATGATGCTGACGGGCCCCAAGAATGCCATATTGTTTTGGTGGATAATGGCCGTACAAAAATGTTGGCTGAGGGAATGGAAGAAATGTTGCGCTGTATCCGCTGTGGCGCCTGTATGAATCATTGTGTGGTCTATAAACATATTGGTGGTCATGCTTATGGCTCGGTTTATCCTGGGCCAATGGGCTCTGTTTTAACACCTCATTTAAACAGCCTTAAAGTGGCAAACAAACAGACCCATGCTTGTACGATGAATGGTCGCTGTGAAGAAGTTTGTCCGGTTAATATTCCACTGCCTACCTTATTGCGATCACTGCGTGCACAGTCTTGGCAAAAAAAATATGAACCGTTAACAAACCGTTTTGTTGTCCAGTCTTTCGCCATGATGGCCAAAAGGCCTAGGTTGTTTCAATTGCTTTCTTCTTGTGGGGTTATCTTCATGAAAGTGTTTAGCCGTAAAGGGTGGATTAAAACTATGCCATTTACCTCGGGCTGGACGCGTAACCGTGATTTGATTGAACCAGAATCTACCACCTTTATGCATCAGTATAAAAAAATAAAGAATGAAAAAATGAAAAAAGCCAAAAGTGATGGAGCGTAAATAATGAATAAACAAAATAGTGAACTCAGTAGAGCCAAGATATTTAGTGCAATTAAAGCCGCTAATCCTACTGTCACCATGGATGTAAAGACCATTGAGGAAGAGGCCCTTGACATATTAAAAGAAAGTGAATTTGCACGTCCTAAATTATTATCTGAGGATGCAACGCAGGCCTTAGTCCTTCGAATTGAAGCAGGATTGGTTATCGGCACTACCTGTGAAAAAATTTCTACGTTGGATGAGTTACCGCACTTGGTGAAGCAATTTTTTAGCAAGCATGCTTTACCTCAAGAGATTAAAGTACAGAGTATCGATAAATTAGAGAAGCTGAATTGGGAAGGTATCGCTACGGATAGTGATATTGAAAAAGATAACACGGTTGGCTTATGCTGGGCAGAATACGGTGTTGCAGAAACGGGATCGTTTGTTGTGCATTCGAGTCCAAAAATGCCGATTTTACTCAACTTTTTACCATTGTATCTTATTGCGGTTATTCCGAAATCGAAAATACTTCACTATATGGATGACTATGCTCTTATAGCAAATAAGATTGCTAAAAAGGGTGAGACGCCACGAAATATGTGTCTAATATCAGGTGTTAGTGGCACAACCGATATTGAAGGCGTGTTAGTTCAGGGTGCTCATGGGCCTGAAATTTTGCATATTATTATTGTCGAGGATCAGTAAAAGCAATCTAAGACATAGCAGCAGTAAAGCTTGATACATCAGCTCATATTTTACTGCTGTGTTATTACTTTAAAGCACTGTCTCTCTGTTTTATTTATACGCTATATCATTAATGTTCAGTACGCAAACCATCCTATTACTCTTCCTTCTCTGGGATGATTATCAACCAAATATTGAAAAATTAAGTTACTACAAACACCCTCCTGGTAATTTTAAATTCAAATCCTATTTATAGGCCTAATTAAAGACCACTGTCTAACACTTTATTTACTCTCATTTAAATCAATTAGTTCATATCACTCCTTTTTAACCCCTTAATATAAATCTAATTAATTTTTTAATGACAAAGACTAAGTGCAAACACGTAGAGAAAATACGTGTATTCGCCGATTTCGCCTATGACACAATTTTAATATCTTAGTTAAGGCAATAAGCAAGATGATTATTTTGAAACACTAAGTCATCTAACTCTCAACATAAAGGTAATAAAATAATGAGAAACACAATTAAATCCGGTTTAATATTAGCAGCGATGGTATCTGCCCCCTCTTTTGCAGGGTATACCGTTGATATTAATGATGAAGATAAAATTACTTTCGGCGGTTATATTAAAGCAGACCTTCGCTACACTGATGGTAACATTGCAGCAAGAGAATACTGGATTGGTACTGCTGGACCTACTGCAGACGGTAAAGATATATCACACTTTCAAGGTTCTCTTAATGAAACTCGTTTCAATGCCAAGTATGTGCATGGTGATGTTACTGGTTTTATTGAAATGGATTTTTTCGGTAAAGCCACTACGGGTGGTGGTACCGAAGATTTTTCAAACTCTTCTAATCCACGTTTACGTCATGCCTTTATCAAATATAAAAACATCTTAGTTGGTCAAACTTGGACCACTTTTATGAATACTAGTGCCATTGCTGAAGCGGCTGATTTTGGTGGACCTTTAGTTGCTTCTGCATTCGTTCGTCAATATCAATTTCGTTACACTAACGGCGGATTACAACTTTCTTTAGAAAACCCTGAAACTCGTTCTCGTAATGGCGGTGTTAATGATGCTATTACTGGCGATGACTCTAGACCTGACGTTATTGCTAAATATACTCTAAAAGGCGATTGGGGTAATGTCTCAGTAGCAGGTGTGGCCCGTAAATTAAACTCTGTTTCATCCGGTGAAGAATCAGCGTTTGGTTACGGTATTGCTGGTCGTATTAAAGCAGTCGGTAAAGATGATTTTCGCTTTCAGTTACACAGCGGTGAAACAGGCCGTTATGTTGCTGTAGCTGCAGCAAATGATATAACTAATGGAAAAGTAGAAGAGTCTACATCAGTGTCAGTAGCTTATCGCCACTTCTGGACAGATGATACTCGCAGTACTGTTTTTTATGGTAATACCACAACTGAGGAATCTGATATTGATAACACTCATTGGGGCGTTAACGTTTTCAAAAATTACACCGAGAAATTATCTTTTGGTGTTGAAATAGGTAATTTTGAAATGGATAAATCAGATGCTGATTCAAGCTACGTACAATTATCAGCTAAATACGTTCTTTAACTTTTCACTAAACACTACTGGAGAAAGACAATGAAAAAATTTCCTTTGTTATTATTAAGTACTTTAATCGCAGGCAGTTTCTCAGGTGCTGCCATGGCTGAAAAGAAGATGCTTCTAAAGACGCCAATTTATTATAACTCAGTATTACCAAGCTTAGGTTCAACCATTAAATATGTATCTGACAATATACAAATATTAAGTGGCAACAGCTTAAAAATGAAAATTTATGAGCCAAAAAAATTAGTTAGTCCAAAAGAAATACTTGATGCGGTATCAACTGGCAAGGTACAAGCTGGCTATGCAACAGCTGGTAACTGGGGGGGGAAAATTCCCGCTGCCCGTCTATTTTCAGCGGTCCCTTTTGGTCCTGAAGCATCTGAATATTTAGCTTGGTTCTATCATGGCAACGGCAATAAACTACATCAAGAACTATATGATGACAACAACCTCAATGTGAAAGTGCAAGTGTGTGGTGTTTTAGCGCCTGAAACGTCAGGCTGGTTTAAAGATGAAATTAACAGTCCTAAAGATTTAGACGGTCTGAAAATGCGTTTCTTTGGCTTAGGTGCTCTTGTCATGGAAAAGCTTGGCGTTAGTACCGTCGGTTTACCCGGTGGCGAAATATTCCCAGCGATAGAGAAAGGTGTTATTGATGCGACTGAATTTTCAATGCCGGTAGTTGATCAGCGTATTGGTTTAAAGAAACTGCTTAAATATAATTACTTCCCTGGTTGGCATCAACAAGCCACGATAATGGAACTGATTATCAACAAAGATACATGGAAGAAAATGAGTGAACGTCAACAGTCGGTTATTGAACACTTATGTAAATCCGCAACGTTAGAATCTATTGCACTGGGTGAAGCAGTTCAAGCCCCCGTAATGAAGCAGAATGTTGAAGATGGTGTAATCAATAAATATTGGTCGCCTGAGATGCTGACTACTTTTAAGACTAAATGGGATGAAGTGGTTGTTGAGCAATCGGCAGCAGATCCAGCGTTTAAGAAAATACATGATGACTTAGCTAAGTTCCGTAAAACTTACGATTTATGGGAATCAAACGCTTTCTTACCTCGCCCAAAACCTAGCCTTTAAATTAAACGCTTACTTATGTGCGGTAACTCCCATTATTAGCACAGCCTAGAACCTTCAGGTTCTAGGTTTTTTATTGAATGAGGAGAATCATATCACTGATTCATTTTCCAACCCTACCAGTCCTACTAGCTCTATAGCACGATTAATGCTAAAAACAGCCGACATTTTTGAGGCCATTATTCTGAAATCAGCTGCTGTTTGTTGTTGGTCTTCAGCATTATTAATTGCTGTCATTATCCTTAATGTAATCATGCGTTACGGCTTTAGCAATGGTCTAATACTGTTTGAAGAAATTCAGTGGCATTTATATGCAATAGGTATCATGTTTGGTTTATCCTATGCCGAAATTACTAACTCGCAAGTCAGAGTTGACGTTGTGGCCTCAATGTTAAAACCTAAAACAGTACTAAAATGGGAAATATTTGGCGCAGTTTTTTTTGTCTTTCCAACCATTTTTGTGATTTTATTTAATAGTATCGATTATGTCTCAAGTTCATATTTACTGAGTGAAGGTTCATCTTCACCCCTAGGCATGCCATTTCGATGGGTCATTAAATCCGCTATTCCTGCAAGTTTCATCTTGTTAGCTATGGCGGTACTCGCACGACTGTTCCGAAATATTATTACCATAACCCAAAAGGAGGCGTGATCATGGCAATTAATGAAATTCTAGTCATCAGCATGTTTTTAACCTTTATTGTCTTTCTATTTACGGGTATTCCAATCGCCTATGTTTTAGCCGGTGTTGGTATTTTATTTGGTGGTATTGGCTATCTGTCAGATATGCATTTGGATACATTTACCGGCCTTGACCTAAATGTTTTAGGTTTAGTCGTTTCGCGGATATTTTCCTTAATGGAAAACTGGGTACTGGTTGCTTTGCCTATGTTTATTTTTATGGGCTTAATGCTAGATAAATCAGGCGTTGCACAGCGCATGATGTTGGCAATGCAAGAACTCTTTGGCCGTGTTCGTGGTGGTTTAGGTATCACGGTAACGTTAATAGGTATTCTTTTAGCGGCTTCTACCGGCATTGTTGGTGCCTCTGTTGTTTTACTTGGTTTGCTATCCATACCAGCCATGATGAAGCAAAATTATTCAAAAACTTTTGCTACTGGCATAGTATGTAGTGCTGGTTGTTTAGGTATTTTAATACCACCCAGTATTATGTTAGTGATCATGGCTGACCAACTCGCTCTATCTGTCGGTGATTTATTTACTGCAGCTGTATTTCCGGGTTTAATGTTAGGTGTATTATACCTTGCTTATATTTTAGGCTTGTCATTTTTAAATCCTAAAGTTGCCCCAGCACCAGAGAATCCAAGACCATTAACGGCAAGCGTATTGATTGACGTATTTAAAGCAATACTGCCAACACTTGCACTCATTATTGCGGTATTAGGATCTATTTTTGCTGGTATTGCCACCCCTACTGAAGCCAGTGGTGTTGGTGCCCTAGGTGCAACCATATTAGCCGCAATGAATAAAAAGCTTAATTTTAAAGTTTTTCATAATGTTTTAATGGCGTCGTATAAAACAACAGCTTATATTTTTGCTATTTTTATTGGCGCGACAATATTTTCACTGGTTCTACGTGAACTTGGCGGTGATGAATTTATATCGAGTATGTTAACTGGCTTACCTTTTGGTCCGTATGGTGTATTGATAGTTATTTTACTTATCGTATTCTTATTAGGTTTTTTATTGGATTGGATAGAAATCACCTTAATTGTACTGCCTTTATTAGCACCGGTAATAGGTATGTTAGATTTCGGTATAGGGAGTGTTAACGGTTTAGATCAACCGGTGTTAGTGTGGTTTGTGATGTTAATAGCGCTCACTTTACAAACGTCATTCTTAACCCCACCAGTTGGTTTTGCTTTGTTTTACTTAAAAGGTGTTTGTCCACCTGAAATTAAGTTAACTGATATTTATAAAGGCGTTATACCTTTTATTATCTTACAATTAATGGGTCTTGGAGCATTAATCCTGTATCCTGAAGTCGCCTTATGGCTGCCATCGATGGTGTATGGGAAATAACGACATTAGTTAAATATTTATCATAAGTACCTCTAAAAAGAGCCTTGCTGTATATTAATTTATACCTTAAGGCTCAAATAGTTAGCCATTAATAACTTTTTTTAGATGCCTTTTTATATAAAAAAAGTTATCGTATGAATCTCAGTACATTGAATTAATTAAACGGAAGTAATTATATGTTGAAGTCACTTCGAACCCAGATTTATACTCTCGAGGTACCTTAAATATTTGTTCAAGGCGTAATTTTACAGGTGTGTTCTTTTGGTCAATGGGGTGTTGAGTTGGGTAAAGGCTTCGCTAACGCCATTGTGAAAGAGCTAACAAGCAAAGATATTAACGAAAGCCATGATAGTTCAACCAAAGGCTTACTTGAATATTATTGTTCGTCAAAAGTAATTGAATAGAAAAGACTGTTGTACGGCAGAAACACTCTCATTAAATAAATATTAGTATGAAATGAACTTTAAAGCATATCGATGTTCTTATTATATGAATACATTTATTTCCCTTAGTGTTTCATGTTTTTATAACGCGTTTACTTGATTTCAGGTAGACGCTTTTTTTTGCCTGAGATAAAAAATCGTTAGTCTAGCACCCTATTTAACGATCTAAACCATAATCAATGGCATAACGCATAAGGCCAACAGTTGAATCAATCCCCAGCTTTTGCTTAATATTACGTTTATGGGTTTCAACCGTTCGTACGCTAACATTAATTTCTTGGGCTATACGTTTATTGTTAAGGCCCTGAGATATAAGTCTTAAAACAAGCTGTTCGCGCCTAGTAACAATACCGCGCTGCTCACCAGCAAGCTCTTTTGACAGAATTTCAGTGACCTCTGAGCTGAAATAATGTTTACCTGAAATCACTTTTTTAATCGCTTCGATTAACTCTTTTCCGGGCACATCTTTCAAAATATAGCCATCCGCACCATGTCGCATAGCACCTAAAATGTATTCTTTATTATCATGCATACTTAGCATAAGTACTTTACAATCAATATCTTGCTCTTTAATCAACTCAAGTACGTACATGCCATCCATCTCAGGCATGTTGATATCCATTAAGACAATATCAAATTCAAGGCTCTTAATAAGTTCCAGCGCTTGTTTGCCGTTTTCAGCTTCACCAACAACCTCTATACCGGCGTCAAGACTTAAGCGATATGTCAGCCCTTCTCTAAAGAGCGGATGATCATCAACTAATAACACTTTAATCATACTTTTCCCCTTTATTTGAATTTTCACTCGTATTACTTGCATTATAACGCAGTTGCGACTGTGGTATGCGAGCGAGTATTGTGGTGCCATTATTTTCTGAATTAACGGTTAAGTTACCTTGATAAAAACTTAGTCTCTCATTCATGTTACGTAGACCAATTCCTTGATGCACTTGAGTTTTTTTGTCGCTACTCTTATCGTAACCAAGATAATCAAAACCTTGGCCATTGTCAGTAATTTCTAGTACCAACCAATCAGAGGTCAATTTTAAACTCAGTGTAACTTTTGAAGCATTGGCATGTCGTTCAATGTTGGTAAACGACTCCTGAGCAATACGATATAACGCGGCTTTAACTTCAGTTGATAAAACGTTTCTAATAGATAAACGCTCTACCTTTACATCAATACCCGTTCGCTGAGAAAAATCTCTACCGAGTTCTTCTAATGCCGCGCCTAAACCGAAATCTTCAAGTATCCCTGGATGAAGCTGATGAGAAATAGCGCGAATATCGCCCATTATTTTGCAAATAAATGCCATAGCACGATCCATTTCTTTACTGGCAGGATCATTATTCTGCTGTTTTAATTGTGCAGTTTCTAACGAAAATTTAGCTGCCGCAACAGTTTGGCTAATACCATCGTGCAGTTCTCTAGAGACGCGTTTACATTCTTCTTCTTGCGTTTGAAAAATACGCTCATTTAACTCGCGTAATTTACGGTTAGCCAACTTTTTTTCACTAAAACGAATAAACTGTCCTGAAATAAAAATGACAATAACAGCAAACAGTCCAATGACAAGTGTCATTATAGAAGTATTACCAATATGTTTGCCGATAGAGGTATTTAGTAGTGCTGTTTCTTGATCGATATCGTCAATATACACGCCTGTGCCAATCATCCACTGCCAATCATCTAATGCGCGTGAATAACCGATTTTTTTAGCATCGTCACCATCTTTAGAGGGTTGATTAAAAACATAGTTTAGGTAACCACCTCCCCCTTGTGCTTTTTCAATAAGGCCCTGAATAAGTTTGATGCCATTTCTGTCTTCAAGATCAAGCCAATTTTTACCTATTCGCCATTCTTGTCCGGCTACCACTAACGCAGTTCCATCCAAATCATAAGCAAAAAAGTAGCCGTCTTCACCAAAACGCATATTAGATAATATTTGTTTAACTAATGTTTGCGCTTGTTGCACATTTAAATTTTTATCTTGATAAATATGCTCTATCGCACCTTCAGCAATCGTTACATAGTTACGTAATTCGTCTTTACGATGCTTAATAACGCTTTGTCGATATTCATCAACGGTTTGTTTAGAAAGTGATTGATATTGCACTTGCGTGACAAAAAGTACCCCCGAAAGTGCTAGCACCAACGGGATTATAGTAACTAATTGTAATTTTAAATTTAAATTCACTTATATTCTTCTTTTTATTATTTATTATTTAGTCTTGCTCAAGCCATCATTTTACTGTTGTTGCTTTGTCTACTAAATAAATAATTGACTGATAATCAATACCTGAATGATGAGATAAGCCTATTTCACAGGTTCTACTATTACTATAACCAGTATTACAATTTTTTGGCACCTGAGTTTTTAATGAGGCAAGCGCATTTTCATTCAACTCTGGTGTGGTAAAACCCTTATCACCAGCAAAGCCGCAGCATTGAATATCTTCGGGTATAATAACGTTGGTACTGCAACGTTCTGCAAGCTTTTGCATTTTTACTGCTAATCCCATTGTTCTGCTAGAACAAGTAACATGCAACATTATTGTTTCATCTAATGGCGAAAAATCTAAATAATTTATTAATACATCTTCAATAAATCCCACTGGCTCGTGGATTGATAAACCACTGACTTTTTCTTTATTGTCTAACAACATTGATTTACACGGGCTAGTATCAATTAAAATAGGATATTTACCTTGTTCACTTAATTCTCTTAACTTATTTAGTAAAGAATTACTCTTCTGATTTGCTTGTGAAAACATGCCTTTGCTATTGAATGGCATACCACAGCATTCACCCGTAAAATCAGGACTGATGACATCAAATCCTGCTTTTTTGATTAAAGAAAAAGTGACTTCTGTTAACGAACGCTGGTCTGTCGCCGTTATTGCTTGCCCCATACTGCGGCTTGCGCAACTTGGGATGTAAACTACTTTGGGACGTGAACTTATTTCATTGCTATCTGAGTTTTTAGGGCTACTTATAGGGGTATAGTTGGCTTTTTGCGGTAAATATTTACTCCATAACGGAATTTTATTAAAAGAGAGCTTTCTTATGGTGCCAGTTAGCCCACCCATAACCTTACTGCCAACAAGTCGATGGCTAAAACCAGCAACCGCAAGAGAAACACGCGTCATTTTTTCTACCGTAGCAAAATTATTTGCTAAAACCTTCGATACTCCTTGATAACTTGTATTGTTTCGATGACGCAACTCACGAATGAGATCACCAGTATTAATGCCGACAGGACAGCGCTCTGCGCATAACCCCGTTGCTGCACAAGTTTCTATGCCTAAATAGTTAAACTCGTTTTCAAGTTCAGCCAGTAATTTAGGGTTTTCATTTGTGTCAGTAAGGCGTTTAATCTCTCGATAAGTAGTGATACGCTGACGAGGGGTAAAACTCAAACCATTTGAAGGACATACTGGCTCACAAAAGCCACATTCAATACACTTATCAATAAGCGGATCTGCTGCCGGTAATGCCTTTAAATGCTTAATATGTGCATTAGGATCGTCATTAATGATAACGCCAGGGTTTAGCAAGTTTTTAGGATCAAATAATTGCTTTATTTGTTGCATTAACGCCAGTCCTTGCTTACCCCATTCTAACTCGATAAAAGGGGCCATATTGCGTCCTGTACCGTGTTCAGCTTTTAATGAACCTTGATAGTCAATCGCAACTAGCTGACAAACATCATCCATAAATTGTTGATAACGATCTACCTCAGATTGTGTTGCAAAATTTTGAGTGAAAACAAAATGTAGATTTCCTTCAAGCGCATGACCAAAAATAATGGCCTCATCATAATGATATTTATCAAAAAGAGCTTGGAGATCAGCAACCGCAGTAGCAAGGCGTTCTACCGGAAAGGCGACATCTTCAATAATCACTGTAGTGCCGTTTTCACGTACTGCACCCACAGCAGGAAAAGTGCCCTTTCTTATTGCCCAAAGCTGAGAATATTCGCTAACAACCTCTGTAAAGTTAATCGCATTAGTCTGTTCAAACTCAGCGAGTAATAACTCAAGTTCAATGACCTGCTCGCCCAATAATTGTGCATTTGCTGCGCGAGTTTCAATTAATAATGCGCCAACATTTTTATCAAGCGTTTTGATAAAATCAGGTAAGCCATCCATATCGCTAACTGATGCTAAGGCACGTCGATCCATTAGTTCAACGGCTGAAACATTGGCATTAGCCAATGCGGATACTGCATGACATGTTGTTTGTATATCAGGAAAAAACACCAGCGATGATGCTCGGTATTTATGTTCAATAACCGTGTTATAGGTGAGCGATGAAATAAAACCTAATGTGCCTTCAGAGCCAATCATTAAGTGAGCAAGAATATCGATAGGATCATCAAAATCAATCAACGAGTTTATTGCGTAGCCCGTGGTGTTTTTCAGCCTATATTTATGGCGAATTAATTGATGTAATTTTTTATTACTGCACGTTTTGAATGCCAGTTTTTTTAAATTTTTCAATAACGTATCATGTGTCTTGTTAAACTGAGTAATATTTTCTTTATCACCGGTATCAAGTACTGAACCATCATGTAAAACCACTCTAATACTATCTAAAGTATGGTAACTATTTTGTGCGGTACCACAGCACATACCACTGGCATTATTTGCTGCAATACCGGCAATTTTACAGGTATTAATCGAAGCAGGATCAGGTCCTATTTTTCGGCCGTAAGGTAATAAATATTTGTTTGCGTCAGCACCAATAACCCCTGGGCCTAATTTTATTTTAAGACCTAAATCTAAAATTTGATGAGCACGCCAATTGGTTGTCAACATGATTAATACTGATTCTGATTGTGCTTGTCCAGAAAGGCTTGTGCCCGCGGCTCTAAACGTTACGGCAAGCTTAAACAAGGCAGCTTCTTTTAATACCCTAACAACTTCATTTTCATTATCAAGAATCAAGACTAATTGTGGCACTAAACGGTAAAAACTGGCATCTACACCATAGGCAAGTCGTTTGGCATAGTTACTAATTACTCGTTCTTTGGGGAGGAATTGGATTAACTGCTGGGAAAAATCATGATATTGCGGTAATAACATTAAAAACTCTCTTATAAACTATTTTAAAGTAGTACATTTGGCTCTTTGACGTATAAAAAATAAGCGGGTGTTAGTTATAGATCTAATGACTCTTTAGTTTCAGTCGCACTGATGATTGAGGCAAAACTTATCTCATTGCACTCTCAATAGTATTCAATTGTGGATAAATATGAAATAGGCGAATACACGTATTTTTTCTACGTGTTTATACTTAGTTTTGGCTATTTTATATAAGGTTAGCTCTAGCACTAAACAATTTTTATTGTTTAGTGCTTTTTTGATTACGGCTCTGTAAATTCTTGTTATAGTGATTTAAGCAACTTAACAAAAACAGCAATTAAACAGTATCAATCAATAGTTAATCATTATGGATTTATTTTTACTAAAGAAAGTCATTTCAGTCGTCATTATGCCCATTAATATGGTGCTAATTTTATTAATATGTTCTCTGTTTTATTTTCGATCACGTCCAAGCACAAGTGTTAAATATTTAGTGTCTGCATTCTTACTTTTATTTGTATCTTCAATGCCTATTGTTTCTGACACCTTAATGGTCACTATTGAAGATCATTATGAAGCATTTACACGTTCTAGCAAACCGGTTGATTATATTGTTGTTTTAGGAAATACCCATTCGAGTAATGATGCGTTACCTGTTACAAGTCAATTAGCAACAGGTTCTTTACAGCGTCTAGTAGAGACATTAAGAATTTATAACATTCACCCCGAAGCAAGAATCATTACGTCAGGCTTTACTGGTCATGACCCAGTATCAAATGCAGAAAAAATGAAACAGTCATTAGTGCTCTTAGGTATTCCTGAACAAAAAATAATCACAGAGAACTTTCCCAAAGATACCGAAGAAGAAGCACAACTGATAAGTCCAAGAGTACAAGGTGCTAATGTGGTATTAATTACCAACGCCAACCATATGCCAAGGTCAATGAAATACTTTCAACTTGCAGGGGTATTTCCAATTGCTGCACCAACAGGATATTGGGTTAAAAGTCAGCATAGTGAAAGTAGTTGGATAAATTATGTTCCTACTAGTAGAAATTTAGAGCAAACGACCGTTATCTGGTATGAGAGTTTAGGTCGTGTAGTACAATGGTTTAAAGTATTGTTTAACTAATGGCATTTAGATGAAAATAGCTAAATAAAAACGACTATACTGGGTTGTCAACATCAATAAAAACAACGTTTAGATCCTGCTCTTTAGCAATATGCTCACCAAGCGCTTTAACGCCGTAACGCTCGGTAGCATGATGACCTGCGGCAAAAAAGTGAATATCCATTTCTTTAGCAATATGTGTTGTTTTTTCCGATATTTCACCGGAGATAAAGGCATCAATGCCTTGTTCTGCTGCCAATTCAATATAGTCTTGACCTCCGCCAGTACACCACGCAATCGTTTTAATTTTTTTATTCGATGGCGGTGCTATGTGTAAACACTTACGGTTAAGCTTTTTATTAATTAACAACGCGAAATCACAGCCACTGGTTATTTCAGGTAATTTACCTTGCATAGCGATACTCAAGGCATTACCTAATTCTAACGGCCCTGTCACATCAATATTTAACAACGTTGCCAATTGAGCGTTGTTACCCAGTGTTGGGTGAATATCAAGGGGTAAATGATAAGCAAATAAATTGATATTATTCTCTATTAACGCCTTAATCCGTCTATGCTTCATTCCGCGAATAACATAGGACTCATTTTTCCAAAAATAACCATGGTGTACAAGTAACGCATCTGCTTTTTCTGCAATGGCTAAGTCAATTAATGCTTGTGACGCGGTGACACCCGTCACTATTTTAGTTATTTTTTCATTGCCCTGAATTTGCAAGCCATTTGGCGCGTAATCTTTTATTTGATTTGGCTTTAATAATTCATTTAAATATTTTTCAAAATCATTGAGTTTCATGCTATTGCTACTTATTTTGTTTTAGATGAAAAATAATTTCTTTTACTAGAATTAACATTCATCGATGGTACTTTCACCGAGCTAAATTTAGCTCTTATCTGCCATTTAGGTTTGATGGGTGTTAAGGGTAATACTCTTTTTTTGGCTATGATGACATAAACAGAGCCAAAACTAGTAAAGTAATTACTGGCAAATTTTCGCCAATAGTTTGCTACAAAATGCTCGCTCATTTTCCCGGTTAAATTACTGTGTACACAACGTTCATCACTAAGAATTTCAAACCCCATTAAATGCAACCAATCTTTCACACGCATAGGGGAAAAAAAGTGCTCATTCCAAGGCTCTTGCTTTCTTCTATAAGGTATTATTCGGTTAAATCCAGCTAAAGATAATGGGTTAAAACCAGTAATAATAAGGTAACCATTTGGAATAAGTACCCGATTAGCTTCACGGATGACATGGTGAGGGTCAAGTGAAAATTCTAATGTATGGCTGAGTAAACAAACATCTACGCTATGTTCCAATAGGGGTAAATCATCTATGTCACCAACAATATTGGCTTTATCCATTGTACGAGTAACACAACAACTGACCTGATGTTTTATAGGACTATTTAGCGTGCATACCTCTTGACTCAATGCGCCTACTTTTAATAGGTGATATCCAAAAAACTTTTCCCACCATGGTTTTAATATTGCGTCAATAGCCGATAAAACAAGACGACCATTTGGCAGCTCTTGCCAAGATTCAGGATAATGTGGTTGTCGAAATGCTAGTGCGGGTTTCATAAGTCATGTTATTCAAAACTAAAAGAAGTATAATTAAGTATATACTGAGTATGAGCAAGTTGGAAATTCCAGATGAGTGCAATACAACCAATCAATTCGTCTATAGGGCTTAACCCTGTAAACATTACGCCAATAAAAGCCTTTAGTGACAATTACATTTGGGCTATTACCAATAAACAGGTAGCAACCTTAGTTGATCCCGGTGATGCAAGTGTTTGCATTGAGTTTTTAGAAAAAAACACACTGACTCTTACCTCAATATTGATAACTCATCATCATTCAGATCATACTGGCGGTATAAATCAGTTGGTTGATTATTGCCAACAAAAAAAATGGTCATTAACCGTTTATGGACCTGCAAACGAAAACATCCCGCAATGTGATGTCAAACTGAATGAAAATGATTTGGTTGTTTTAGATGAACTTAACATTAATTTTCGTATCATTGATTTACCCGGTCATACTGCTGGGCATATAGCTTACTTTGCTACTGACCATGTAATGCCTATTCTATTTTGTGGCGACACGCTGTTTTCAGGTGGTTGTGGTCGACTATTTGAAGGCAGCCCAGAGCAAATGTTGAACTCATTAACTAAACTAGCTGATTTACCTGAAAACACTCAAGTGTATTGCACCCATGAATATACACAAGCTAACCTAGCGTTTGCCCTAACAGTAGAGCCAAACAATCAAGCACTTGTTACTTACAATAAGAAAGTTAACGAGTTACGTTCTAAAGGTTATGCAAGTATTCCCAGTACCATTCAACTAGAAAAGCAAATAAATCCTTTTTTACGCTGTCATAAGCAAAGTGTACAGGCTAGCGCTCAACAATTTGCAACTGACTCGAATGGCACACCACAAGATACTTTCACCACGATTAGGCGCTGGAAAGACCAATTTTAACGTGTTAACCTTACTGTTCAAGGCTTTAGCAAGCAGTATCCATAGCAAGTATACCCCTGATACATCAGATGCTCATTCTTACTGGATACTGCATATTGAATTAACATGGGTATTTAACTATCCGTTTTACATTACCATTGGTTGTACATGAAATATTTTTTATTCCCTGCATTAATGATCCTAAGTGGTTGCCAAAACACTTTTTTATCACAAAATAATACTAACGAAACTTATTTACCTCTAGATCAAATAGCGAATACCGCTGAAATAAATCAAGCATTACTTGCCGATGAAAGTATTGATGTAATTCACCCCGTTGATGATGTGACCTTTTCTTTAAAAGATGAATCACTACAAAGTAGTAATGATGTATGGCAACGTATACGTGGCCAACTAACTTTTGATGTGCCACAGAACAACCGTGTGATTATGCAGCGTAATTGGTACGTAAAACATCCCAGTTACCTTACCAGAGTAGCAAAACGTGCTGAGCCATTTTTATACTATATTGTTGAACAACTAGAAAAAAACAATGTCCCGGTAGAGATAGCCTTACTACCGGTAGTTGAGAGTGCTTTCGATCCCTTTGCTTATTCACACGGTAGAGCTTCTGGTATGTGGCAATTTATACCCGGTACCGGAACACGTTTCAATATGAAACAAAACTGGTGGTACGATGGACGTCGCGATGTTGTTGCCTCGACATCTGGTGCCATACAATACCTGAAATATTTACATAAATTTTTTGATGGCGACTGGTTACTTGCTCTAGCCGCCTATAATTCAGGCGAAGGTCGTGTTCGCCGCGCGGTAAGAAAAAATAAAAGCCTAGGAAAAAATACCGACTTTTGGTCGCTTGATTTACCTAAAGAAACACGTGCTTATGTTCCTAAATTACTGGCCCTTGCCGATATAGTTAAACGTCCTGAGCAATTCAATCTCAAACTTTACAAAATTGATAATGATGAGGTAATCGTTCAAGTAGACATTAAGTCACAACTCGATTTAGCCAAAGCCGCAAACCTAGCTGATTTATCTCTACCTGAATTACAACGGTTAAACCCAGGATTTAACCGTTGGGCAACGGATCCTGATGGGCCACATCGATTATTATTACCCAAACATAAGGTTTCGCACTTTGAACAAGGTTTAGCAAAATTAACCAAAGATGAACGTCTAGCTTGGCAACGATATAAAATTAAAAATGGCGACAACTTAGGTTATATATCGAAAAAGTTTCATACCAGTATTGATTTAATACGCCAAGTAAATGGTATTAGCGGCAATCAAATACGTACAGGAAAACATTTATTAATTCCCGTAGCAGCCAAATCACTTGATAGCTATATATTATCTAAAAATCAACGTATTGCCAAAAAACAGGCCAAGGAACAGCAAGGTTTTAAAGTAACACATAGAGTTGTTTCTGGTGATAATCTTTGGGATATCGGTCAACGATTTAAAGTACGAGGCAGTAAAATAGCGGCATGGAATGGTTTTGCTCCACGCGATCCACTGAAGTTGGGACAGAAACTGGTTATTTGGCAAAAAACTAATACTGTAGTCAAAGCAAGTCATCAAAGCGTTGAGCAAGCGATAATGCGTAATATTACTTATAATGTTCGCCCAGGTGACTCCTTCGCCCGTATTGCCGATAAGTTTAATGTTCGTATTAGTGATATTGAACGTTGGAATAGCTTAAGCCGAAATAAATATTTACAACCTGGACAGAGATTAAAGCTATCAGTTGATGTGACGAATAATATATAAAATTTAGTTTACTCATTGCGAATAGGTTATTCGTAATGAGTAAAGTCACCTCTATAATCTTTTGCTATCAAAATCGATGAAAAAATCTTGCTTCGTTCTCATATCAGCTTGCTCTATTTCGACCGTAAACCAAAGTCTCCATGCCATCACCTCGTCACTACAACTAGCAAGTAAGGTTTGTGCAATAATAGAGTTACTACCTTTATTTGATATTTGAAAAAATACCGGGATTTTACCCATAAACATAGTTTTCCCTTCAAGGTAACTGCTTACGTTTTTTAACTGAACGTTTTTATCCCTAGTATCAAATGTTAACTGAATTTGAAATGGTAACTCTGTTTTTATCTTTCCCATGTCAGCTTGCCCTGAAAACTGAACACTAAAAACACCTAAATCTGTAATCACTTCACAGTTACTTTGGCTGGCTAAGCAACTAAAAGGTATCTGGGGCATATTTGTCTTTTGCGATGCTTGTTGTATAGGATTACAAGCGAATATATTCAAAATAAGTAATATAACGACAACAACTTTCATCATGGATAATTTTATAAGTTCAAGCAATGATTACTATTGCTCGATCCCCTTAAGGTAGTTGAATTCAATATATGTATGTTAACAAGTAATTAACGACTATGCCTAGCCAAAATAAAGACAAACGCCTATTGACCCAGTAACCTATGATAAACAACCAGTACCCGCAATTCAAAAAATACAATTGAATATTTAATCCCACAAAGCTAGCCTTTTCTATTAAATTTGTAAGCTTCTATAGGCAAAATCATGCTGATAACTGATGAATGGTATTTATATTAAATATAATGAAAAGAAATGATCTTTATACTGCTAGTGACCGTAATATTTAACTACCAATCCACCAAAAACATATTACTAACCTCTTAGGTTTATGTCGTAGTAACCTAAGTGAATTTTTTGTAAATATAAAAAAGTGTAATCAATTCAAGTCGAAGAAAAGAAAACAGTGCTAGTTATGCAAGACAAAAGCATTAAATAGATCGATATTTAACTATTACCAATACCTTGTTAGTTGACCATATCTGTTTGATTTTCATTCAACTATAGTGCAATAAATACTTAACCCTGTTTTTATAGCTACACGCTAGCCATGAGTAATTAAGTTCAAACTTGATCTATATCAATTTTAATAAGAGACGGCGGTTGATTTATGTCATGCTCAAAGGGTAAAATTACCTTGTGTCAGGCATATTTAGCTCGCTTTTGTGACATATGTCATCGTCTCTAAGCAAACACACAGAAATAGTTTGATTATTGTACGTTTTTAACTCATTTGATGTTAATAACGTCTTTATAATTTTTTTCATTAATAATAACACTGCGGAATCCATAACATGACTCAAAGTAATACGTCAGCAGTAGACTACAACTTCGATGTTGTACGTCAATTTACTGTAATGACTGTAATCTGGGGGATCGTTGGTACATCTGTAGGTGTACTTATCGCGGCTCAATTAATTTGGCCTGCGTTAAACTTTGATACACCTTGGTTAACCTACTCTCGTCTACGACCACTTCACACCAATGCCGTAATTTTTGCTTTTGGTACTAGTGCTCTATTTGCTACCTCTTACTATGTAGTACAGCGAACCTGTCAAGCCCGATTATTCGGTGGCAAATTAGCCTCTTTTACCTTTTGGGGATGGCAAGCTGTTATTGTAGCTGCAGTAATATCTTTACCTTTAGGTTATAACTCTACAAAAGAATATGCTGAATTAGAATGGCCAATCGATATTGCGATTACCATTGTTTGGATTTGTTATGCGATAGTGTTTTTTGGCACAATAGTTAAACGAAAGTCTTCACACATCTATGTAGCTAACTGGTTCTTTGGTGGTTTTATCCTTACCGTAGCCATGTTGCATCTTGTTAACTCTATGGTTATTCCAGTCTCTGCAATGAAATCTTATTCTATCTACCCTGGCGCAATTGATGCGATGATACAGTGGTGGTATGGACATAATGCCGTTGGTTTCCTATTAACCGCTGGTTTCTTGGGAATAATGTACTACTTTGTTCCTAAACAAGCAGAACGTCCTGTTTATTCTTACCGTTTGTCTATTGTTCACTTTTGGGCACTTATTTCTTTATACATCTGGGCTGGTCCTCATCACTTACATTACACTGCACTCCCTGACTGGGCTCAATCTGTTGGTATGGTGATGTCTATGGTGTTATTCCTTCCTTCTTGGGGTGGTATGATTAACGGTATTATGACGCTTTCAGGTGCATGGCATAAGCTTCGTAGTGATCCAATTTTACGTTTCCTCATTGTTTCTTTGTCTTTCTATGGTATGTCTACCTTTGAAGGCCCAATGATGGCGATTAAATCAGTAAATGCTTTATCGCATTACACTGATTGGACTGTTGGTCATGTTCATTCTGGTGCGCTAGGCTGGGTTGCCATGGTTACCATTGGTGCTGTGTATCATTTAATTCCAATTTTATTTAACCAAGGTCGTATGTATAGCATTCGCTTGATTAATATTCACTTCTGGATTCATACAACCGGTATAGTGCTTTACATCGTTGCCATGTGGATTTCAGGTGTAATGCAAGGGTTAATGTGGAGAGCTGTAAATACAGACGGTACATTGACTTATAGCTTTGTAGAGAGTTTAACTGCTTCTTACCCATTCTATTTCATTCGTTTCTTAGGTGGTGTGTTAATTGTATCTGGCTTTTTATTAATGGCTTATAACATGTTTAAAACAATTGGTGCTAAAGACGGTAGTCTTAAGCCAGCTGAAGAAGCCTAAGGAGATCGACATGAAAAATATACATGAAAAAGTCGAAAAAAATATAGGTTTGTTCGTTATATTTACTATTTTAGCCATTAGTATTGGTGGCTTAGTAGAAATTACCCCGTTGTTCTTCCAAAAAGCGACAACAACACCTGTTGATAATTTAAAGCCTTACACTGCACTACAAATGGAAGGTCGTGACATATACATTCGTGAAGGTTGTAATAATTGTCATAGCCAAATGATCCGCCCATTTAGAGCCGAAACTGAACGTTACGGTCATTACAGTGTTGCCGGTGAACAAGTTTGGGAACATCCATTTTTATGGGGTTCTAAACGTACTGGCCCTGATTTAGCTCGTGTTGGTGGTCGTTATAGCGATGATTGGCATAAAGCCCATTTATATGACCCTCGTTCAGTTGTACCTGAGTCAAACATGCCAGCATTTAAGTGGTTAGCAGAAAATACGCTTGACGGTGAAATAACAGGTAAAAAACTTGAAACGTTTAACTGGTTAACGCGTAATCGCAGCCATAAAGACGAAAATGGTAATGCCATTCCGCTTTATACTCAGGCTGAAATTGATGGTGCAGGTGATGCAGTTAAAGGTAGAACTGAAATGGATGCCCTGGTTGCTTATTTGCAATCACTTGGGCATGCATTGAAGTAGTTGCCTTATGGATTACGGAACACTTAGAGGGCTAGTTGCCCTCCTTATATTGGCGTTATTTGTCATCATTGTAGTTTGGTCCTACTCAAAAAAACGAAAGGCTTCATTTGATGAAGTAGCAAATTCTATTTTTGAAGAAGACGATTTAACAAAACAAAATAAGCAAAGCCATCTTGATAAAGATAGCAAGCAGGAGAGAAAATAATTATGTCTACCTTCTGGAACATATGGGTTTGGGTTCTTTCAATAGGCACACTAGTAGGTTGCTTTTTACTACTACGTATGTGCTTAAAGAACTTTGCGGGCGTTGAAGAGGGTGAGTCTATGGGACATACCTTCGACGGCATTGAAGAATTAAACAATCCATTACCTAAATGGTGGAGTACGTTCTTCTTACTTACCATTATTTGGGCATTTGGCTATATTGCACTTTATGGCTTAGGTAACTGGACAGGTCTTTTAGGCTGGAAAAGTTCCAACCAAGGTATTTTAAATATTGCAGAGTCTAAAGCGCAAACAGTAGAATATTTAAAAAAAGATTCTGGCGTATTAGTTCAATATGACCGTGAAATGGAACAAGCCGATGCTAAATATGGTCCGATTTTTGATGCTTACGCTGCGCGTAGTATTGAAGATTTAGCCACCGATGCTGAAGCCTTGAAAGTAGGTCAACGACTATATCTTCAAAACTGTTCACAATGTCATGGCTCTGATGCTCGGGGTACTACCGGCTTTCCTAACCTAACCGATAAAGACTGGTTATATGGTGGCACACCAGAGAAAATTAAAGAAACGCTGCTGTATGGCCGTAAAGCGGTTGGTATGATGCCTTGGGCTACTGTTCTTGGTGGTGAAGAAGGTGTGAAAGAAGTTGCAGCTTATGTTATCAGCTTAAGCGGCCGCTCTGTCAATGCTGATCTAGCGAAAGCAGGTAAAGCTAAGTTTGGTCTTTGTGCTGGTTGTCATGGTCCTGATGGTCAAGGCAGTTTAGCGTTAGGTTTACCTATGGGTGCACCTAATTTATCTGATAACACTTGGTTATACGGTGGTTCACAACGTGCTATTGAAGAGTCTATTCGCAATGGTCGTGCCGGCGTAATGCCTGCTTGGAAAGCCATTCTTGGTGAAGAGAAAGTACATGTCGTTAGTGCTTATATCTATTCCCTTTCTCAAGATTAAAACCAGAACTAAATTATAGGAATTAGCGGAAAAACAGCTATTCTATAAAAAAAGAAAAAACCCGAGTTAACAATAAGTTAACTCGGGTTTTTTATTATCAAGTTCTGATAAAGAAAACTAGCCCAATATAGTGATAAACGCTATAATAACACCCAAACTTATATACTTTAAAACGTTTAAAATCTATGAAAACATCTTGGTATCGTGAGCCTTGGGCTTGGTTCGTTTTTATTCTCCCTTGTACCGCCGTTGTAGCCGGTATTACAACGTACATCATAGCTAATACTAATCCTGATCCACTTGTTGTGGGGGATTATTATAAAACAGGTAAAGCCATCAACTTACAAGTAGCTAAAGTCAAAAAGGCGCAAAAATTAGGTATGCGGTTCGCATTGAAATTAGAGAACAATGAACTTGTGCTTAAGCCTACAGGCATTGAAAAATCATTCCCTTTGATCAACATTAGTTTCTTTCATCCAACACAAGAAGAAAAAGATTTTTTCTTAGCGCTTACCCCTGATGGAAATGGTTACTTCAGACACACGTTTGACCATACTGTTTCAGGTAAATGGAAAATCACCCTAACGCCATTTGAAAATCATTGGAAAATTCAAGATACCATTAGCCTACCGCAGAATGATTATATTGATATCGTGCCAGATCCAATTAAAGCACAATAATTTAACTCTCTTGATAACCCGTAATTAGAACTTTATTGTCATGCCAAGTACATCATCCAAAACACAACGCTGTTTTCATTGTAATGAGAGTGTACCTTTAGGCCTAGCGCTTTTTGTCACTATCGATAATAAGAAACAACCTATGTGTTGCATAGGTTGTCAGGCCGTTGCTCAAACTATTGTTGACAATAATCTAACTCAATATTATCAAGTGAGAACAGAGCCCGCTCAAAAAGGGGCTGGTTTGATCCCACCACAATTAAGAGCAGCTCAACAGCAAAAGAATAGATTGCTTGATGAAGAAGTATTACAAAATGAGTTCATTTATCAAAACAAGGATTCTAAAGAAGCGATATTAACGGTAGATGGTATCAGCTGTGCCGCCTGTGCTTGGTTAATTGAAATGCAATTGAGTAAACTTAAAGGCATAGATCAAATCACGGTCAATGCGACTACTCAGCGCGCAACAATAAAATGGCAAGATGAACAAGTCAAACTAAGTGAAATTCTTAATGCCATTGATCACATTGGCTATCAAGCCCTGCCCTTTAAAGCGAATGAACTAGAGCAGCGTAATAGAGTTACCAGTAAGAAATTTATTAAACGATTAGGCATCAGCGGCATTTTAATGATGCAAATTATGATGATTGCAGTCGGTTTATATTTTGGCGCTTTTTCAGATATGGCTGAATACAACATTGTTTATCTGCGGTGGGTGAGCTTTATTTTAGCCATTCCTATTGCTACCTACGGTGCATTTCCTTTTTACATGGGTGCAATTACCGCGCTTAAATTAAAACGATTATCGATGGATGTACCGGTGTCCATTGCCATTATTTTAGCATTTACTGCTAGCGCCTGGGCAACAATAACACAACAAGGAGAAGTGTATTTTGAATCGGTTTCAATGTTCACCTTCTTACTACTTATTGGCAAGTTTTTAGAGTTTCGAGCGCGATCTCATGCCGCACAAGTATCAGCAAATTTATTAAAATTGATGCCTATGACGGCAACAAAAATAACGAGTAATGAATTACCTAATGGAAGCGGAGATAAAATAAAAGAAGAATTAGTCGCAGCTAAGCTATTGGTGAAAAATGATTTAGTACTAATAAAGCCCGGAGAAACAATTCCCGCTGATGGCGTTATTACTAACGGTAACAGCCAAGTAAACGAAGCCATGTTATCTGGAGAGCAATTACCATTAAACAAAAACATTGGTGAGAATGTATTTGCTGGCACAATTAATGGTGATGGCAATTTAACGGTAAAAGTTAACCAGCCAAGTAGTCAATCATTTTTAAGCCAACTTATTCGTTTAAGCGAACAGTCTCAAGCGCATAAGCCCAAGTTAGCACGTTTCTCAGATCATGTAGCCCAATACTTTGTCGCAATTATTCTAATTACCGCAATAGGAACAGCCATTTATTGGCAACAGCATTTACCCGAAGAAGCCTTTTGGATCACCTTATCTGTATTAGTTGCTACCTGCCCTTGTGCCTTATCTTTAGCAACACCAACCGCCTTAACGTGTGCCACCACTCGCCTTAATAGTGATGGCATTATGATAAAATCTTCTCATGTAATGGAAACAATCCCCAAGATAAATACTTTTGCTTTTGATAAAACGGGCACCTTAACTACCGGTGACTTTGCCATTGATAAGATAGATATATTAGTTAAAAATAGCGTTTATAACAAAGCACAACTCTTAGCCCTTGCCGCTGCATTAGAATCTCATTCTGAACACCCACTGGCAAAGCCTTTTAATCAGTATCGAAATTTCACAATGAATGCCACCGATGTCAAGGTGCATTCTGGTAAAGGTATTAGTGGTTTAATAGACAATAAACAATACCATATTGGCAAACCTAGCTGGCTCTTTACTAGCTTTACGGATAGCCAAAGACAGCATGAGCAATTGATCAATGCCTCTTGTGTATTAGTATATGAAAATACTCTTATCGCGGCTTTTTATCTTGTTGATAAAATAAGAGATGATGCACAAGCATTACTGACTAAGCTAAATGAGAGTAATCAAACATTAATGCTATCAGGTGATAGTCAAAATGCTTGTGACAAACTAGCTAAGTTACTATCAATACCTCATTGTTATGGTGGTTTGAGTGCAACTGATAAAATGACTAAAATAAAAAGCTTACAAAAAGAACAACATGCCACTGTTGCTATGATTGGAGATGGCGTTAATGACTCGCCTGTTTTTGGTGCCGCTCATGTGTCCATTGCGATGGGATGTGGAACAGATATAGCCAAAAGTGGCGCTGATGTTATTTTATTAAATAACCAACTAAGCAGTATTGGTACATTGCACTATATAGCGGTGAAAACACGCCGGATTATTTTTCAAAATTACTTATGGGCTTTTGGTTATAATGGTATTGTATTACCACTCGCCGTCGCCGGATTTATTACTCCCTATATGGCTGTTATTGGCATGTCGGCAAGTTCAATTTTAGTGATTACCAATTCACTACGTCTATTAAAAAAATAAGTACTGAAAAATAAAGGCTAAAATTCATGAGCATTATTTATATATTAATTCCACTTGCCGTATTACTTACAACGATTGGTATTTATCTTTTTTTCTGGGCAGTAAAAACAGAACAATTTGAAGATCTTGAAAAACAAGGCATGAGCATTCTCTTTGATGAAAAAATCTCTGATGATAAAGAAGAAAAGAATGATAACTTGACCGTTAGTAGTGATAACTCAAAAAGTAATAATAAATGAGTTTAGATTTCTTTTCTGCTTTTATCATTGGATTACTTGGTTCAGGGCATTGCATTGCCATGTGTGGCGGGATAACCACCATGCTTACGTCTGCCCTTCCGAGTAACAAACATGAGAATAATCAACAAATTCCCGTTAATGATCAACAAGGTAATCAAAATGACGTTCAAGACGGGTGTCAAAAGCAATCAAGTAAATTTACGTTAGTTTTTTGCTATAACTTAGGACGCATAGCCTCTTATAGTTTTATTGGCGCTATTGTGGGTTTTACTGGCTCTATTGCTGCCAAAAACATAGGCTTACCACTGGCTAGTTTACGACTATTTTCTGCCGTATTTGTTATATTATTAGGTTTGTACTTAGGCAAATGGTTAATGTGGCTCAATCAAATTGAAGCACTAGGCAAAAAATTATGGCAACAGATTTCTCCTCTAGCAAGCAGGGCAATTCCAGTAAATACCCCATTAAAAGCTCTTGGTCTTGGTGCAATCTGGGGTTGGTTACCCTGTGGCTTAGTTTATTCAACACTTACCTGGGCATTAGCAAGTAGCAGTATTATTAATGGTGCTAGTATCATGTTTTTCTTTGGTCTAGGCACCTTACCCGCTCTGTTAACATTATCTCTTGGTTTTAATAGCATTAAAAATACACTAACAAACCCATTTTTACGAAAAATAATGGCGTTAATATTAATAGGCTTCGGTATATATAGTTTTATTGTTGCATATCAACAAATGTTCTAATACCATAAACTAGTCCTGAAATTAGAGTAAACACATAATTTACTTATAAAAAATAGAGTAATACATGTCCAATAATAGAAACCCCAGCGCACAGCATATACAATGTCAAAGTTGCAGTATTAGTGAACTTTGCTTACCTTTTACTCTGAATGATAAGGAACTGAATACGCTTGATGATATTATTGATCGCAAGCGCCCTATTCATAAAGGCGATAAAATATATACTGATGGCCAAGAACTCAATTGTTTATTTGCTATTCGTTCTGGTACATTTAAAACGTTTACAATTAACGAGCAAGGTGAAGAGCAAATTACTGGCTTTCATCTAGCGGGTGATTTATTAGGTTTTGATGCTATTGCCGATAGTGAGCATAAAAGTTTTGCTCAAGCTCTTGAAACATCAATGGTTTGTGAAATACCTTACGATAGTTTAGATTTATTATCTAACACGATGCCTAAGCTTAAAAAACAAATATTACGTTTAATGAGTAATGAAATCAGATCAGACCAAGAAATGCTTACGTTACTTAACAGAAAAAATGCTGAACAGCGTGTTGCTACCTTCTTAGTGAATTTAAGTGACCGATATCATGCTCGAGGTTTATCTTCAATAGAATATCGTTTAACCATGACTCGTAGTGATATTGGCAACTATATTGGCCTTACTGTTGAAACCATCAGCCGTTTGTTAAACCGTTTTCATAAAAATGGTTTAATCAACGTTCAAGGTAAACTTATCACTATTTTAGATATTGATCAGTTAATTGATTGCACCGTGAACTAGCCTAACTCGTTATGCTCAGTACTAAACTAATTTATCAAGCAGCTAATTTAATAATACTAATTAAATTAGCTGCTTGATAAATTACAACAAATTGATTTAAAACAAGCATTAATTCCACACTTTTGCTATAAGTTAACTAAGCGTTATACAAGTTAGTCTTTTAATTTCATCAGAGTGAGATTTGTTATGGAAACTTATCAAAATATTTTAGTAGTCATCGACCCGACAACCAATGAACAGAAAGCCTTAAAAAGAGCAATAGATTTAGCCTCTAAAATAAACCACAATAATGCCAGCCCAACAAAAGTCAGTGCATTCCTAAGTATTTTTGATTTTTCGTATGAAATGACCACCATACTCTCTAGTGAAGAACGTGATGTTATGCGTCAGTCAATGGTAAAAGACAAAAAGCTTTGGCTAGAAAACCTTATCAATGAGTTAAATACTGATATAGAAATCAATTGTCAAGTGGTCTGGCACAACCGTCCATTTGAGGCCATTATTGAACTAGTGATTAAGAAAAATTATGATCTTGTCATAAAAGGTACTCATCAACATGACAAATTCAAATCAGTCATTTTCACACCTACTGATTGGCATATTTTACGTAAATGCCCCTGCCCTGTCTTACTGGTAAAAGAACATGAATGGCCAAGTAATGGTAATGTTATCGCTGCTGTTAATGTAGGTAGTGATGAAGCTGAGCATCATTCGCTCAATGCAAAAATCACAAAAGAAGCCAAACAACTAGCACAATTAATTCAGGCTAATGTTCATCTAGTTAATTCGTTTCCTGGAACCCCCGTTAACATCGCGATTGAAATTCCTGAATTTAATTCAACTGAGTACAACGAGACTATGCTTAAGCATCATAAGCAGGCTATGATTGCTCATGCGAATAAATTTGATATTAGCGTTGTTAACACGCATATTAAAGAAGGCCTTCCAGAAACGGTAATAGAGCAAGTTGCCGCTAAACTTGATGCTGAGATGGTTATTCTGGGTACGATAGGTAGAACAGGGATTTCAGCGGCCTTAATTGGCAACACGGCAGAGCATGTTATTGATCAACTAAATTGTGATGTACTCGCCTTAAAACCAGACGGTTACATTTCGCCATTGGCATATTAAAACCATTTATCTATATAACCGCCCCACTTGAAAACTCATGATTCATACTTCCTGAAACGAGCACCTTCAAGTGGGCAGGTATCATTGTAAGGGGTTAACACATTCGATGTTTAGCCCTTTTCTTTTCTTTTCTTTATTCTCAAGTTTTATTTTTAATTAACGAGTAAGCAGATTCATTAATAATAAAATCAAGTGCTCCTGTTATCGCAGCAACTTGCGCTACAATACAATTTTCATCATCAACTTTAAGGCTATCTGGATACACTTCAGTGGTCGTTACATAAGTCGCATCAGTTAGCCCCATACAAAGACCCAGCTCTCTGCCCGCATAATTGATAACGCCAAACTGCTCAAGTACTTCACCAATAAGCTTACTATTCTCATCCGCAGGAGCAATATGAGTAACGGCTTTAACAGCCTTAATAATAGCTTTCTGAAATTTTATTTGCGGGTTAAGGCTATCCCCAACTAAATAAAAACCGTCTGGAATATCCCAGCTTTTTTGCTCTATCGCATCACGTGCAGCTAAAGCGGGTCTAAAAACAGTGTTATCGGTATCAGTTGTTTCATGCAAATCAATATGAACACTAATATCAGTATCTAAACCCGCAATAAATGTAATTAATAAGGATGACTCTTGTGCAGGACTATTAGCATAAAAAGAGCGATTAGGATCAATCGCTTTATTATTCCATCGATTAATCGTTTCGTAAGCCCAAGGGCTTACGCAAGGTACAACAATGATATTAAATAGTTCGCTGTAGCTATTAGTATCTATATCAGCTTCATTGTGTAAAAACTGCAAGGCTCCTTGTACGCCACTAGTTTCATAGCCATGAACACCACCAGTGATTAATACTGTTTTTTTTTCTTTGTTCCAGTTTTTACTCTTGAGAGCAAACAATGGGTACTTTTGTGCATCAAGTGTTAAAGCACCGTATTGATGCACAGTAAAGTAAGGTTTTAACCGAGTAATTTGACTAATAACTTCATCTTGATAACTGCGTTTAATAATTTGTTCATTAAACCATTGTTGCCTTTCGTCATTGCCCCATTCTTTCCCTAAAACACCAATACTTGTCATATGTTACCTATTATTATTTCTTGCCTATGTACTTTACTCAGGAGTTTATTAATAACGTCATATTCGACTGTTCCCTTCGACAGGCTCAGGGCAAACGGAGTGTTTCCGTTCATCCTGAGCCTGTCGAAGGCTCGAAGGAAGGATTTATGGTTTTATTTGACACATTCTACTCACTCAAGCTAGGTTCCTGATTGATCTAAATAGGCATGTATTATTTAGAGTCTGCACGACCCATAAATTTATGCTCACTGGTGTTAACTTTAATTCTATCACCGGTAGAAATATGCTCTGGCACCTGAACAATCAAGCCTGTTGAAAGGGTTGCTGGTTTAGTTCTGGCACTGGCTGAGGCTCCTTTTATAGAAGGATCAGTTTCCGTAATCACTAAATCAACAGAGGCTGGAAGATCAATTGCAACAGGAACTTCATCGACAAGGATCACAGACAACCCCTGAGTATCTTCGTTAATAAAGACTAGCGCTTCGCTGATACTTTCTTTATTTAAGTTGTATGGGGTGTAGTCTTCATTATCCATAAAAACATATTCATCGCCATCAATATATGAAAACATTGATGGGCGACGACTTAAATCTGCAAAATTAAGCGTATCATCGGCCTTAAAAGTTTCATCAACTTTAACCCCGGTAACCACATCATATAAACGCATACGATATAAGCTTCCCCCGGCTCGACCTTGTGGAACAGAGCGAGTAATATCTCGAACAATTAATACTTTACCGTTATGCTCTATCGCAGCGTTTTTCTTTATATCACTAGCCTTTGGCATGAAAAATTCCTTAAATTAAATTTTTATAAATGAGATTGACCAAGAAAATAGCATGAACTCGTGTTAATGCAAGTAATGAATACCAGAAATGTCTAGCTAACTATAATCATTTATTAAAAAGGTTATTTTACTTTATATCAAATAGCCACAAATAAAATTACGGCAAAGAAAAAGGCTAATGTAATTACTTACATTAGCCTTTTATTTAATTTATTTCAGTTAGTCTAAATGCATCATTCATAAGAGCGTTCTAACCACGCTATTTGTAGTTTTAAGTCAGCAATTTCATTATTAGCCTCGGCCAATTGTTGTTGCATTGTTTTTTGCTCATTACTACATTTATCAACATTCAACTCAGTATTATTTGACATATTATTTCTATCCTCATAGGCCATAGCAACCTGACAACTTTGTGTTGCTATCATTGTATTATTACATAAGGATTTACAGAAATAGTATTTTTACCTAATGATTATTAGTATTCACAGTAATAATATGGGTAAGTTAAATTGACTTACCACATCAGGTCATCTGGAATTTGATAGTCTGCATAAGGGTCATTTACATCCACTTTTTCATCACGCGCTTTATCATTTTGTACCAACACAATACTGTTATCTAACTCACTCAATTTTTCGGCTGTTTCACGAGTAACTAAATAAGTGACGTTATCTAAACCATACAATGCTAAACGGCCATTGACTAATGCTTTATGGGTCACCGCATCTAATGGCAATTTTTTTATGGTTGTATCGAAGGTATAGTTGTAATCATTATCACCTCCAACATTTTTAATCTGATGGTGTGTTAATATTTGTTTGATACGTAAGAATTGCTCTTTATCAGCGAGTTGCTGCTGCTTCAATTCATTTAATGTATTATCTTTTGTTTGTTTATCTGTTTTAGCCTTGGCTAAGTCCTGCTGAACTTGTTCTTGTAAACTAGCACCATGTTGTACACCACTGCGCTTTTGTTTGTTTTTCTTACGTTTATCTACATTGGCTTGACGTGTTTTTTGCTTGGTTGTTAAACCCGCTTTAAGTAATTGATCTTGAAGTGATGCCATGGTGATTTTTAATCGTAAATGATTGATGTGCTATTCTAACAATAAACAGCACCGAGACAAACTTTCTTTAGTGGTTTCCAATACTATAATAACGCGATTCAACCGATTACTTAATCAGTATTATCGGGGTGTTTTTTTGCAACTGTGGTTCTATACTCGGGATAATCATCACATCTTTAGTTTTTGATTGACCGTTTTGATATCGATGATAAGAGCACTGTTTAAGTCCCATTTTATAACAAAAATCATTAAAACTATTAAAGTCACTTTTAGTAAACATTTGCTCGTTTTTTGTCAACAAACCATCTACATACATGACATCGCCATTAATATTACAATTTGCAATCGCCGAATAAGGTTTACCGTATTCAGAGACTTTTAATGCTCGAACCATTTTTACTTCGAAAATCCATTCTCCAACTTGAACATGTTTTGACATTGACTCATCCATTTGACACCCCTAAAAATTTAAGCATAAACTTAAATAAGTAAAATTCCGTTAATAAAATTATAGCAGTATTAAGGTGAAAATCTAATCAAATATAGAATTTTGTCTTACATCATAAAAATCAAATACTTCACTAGTTTATTTTAATCAGTTATTATTAAAGAAGCAGATATATATCATATGCCCACTAGCAAAATAGGATATCTGTTGATGTCATCGTTATAGAAAAGAATACAATAATGGGGTAAAATTTTAAGTTTAATAATAACAACGACAACAATGGGAACAACAATGACAACATTAATTTGGTGCTTATTTATTGCAACACTATTACCCTTTCTAGCAAAAGGACCCGTTGCTTATGCTATGAATAAATTGGGTGGTTATAATAATAATCACCCACGCGATCAACAAAGTAAGCTAACCGGTTTTGGTGCGCGTGCATTAGCTGCACATCAAAATGCTTTTGAATCATTAATAATTTTCGCTCCTGCAGTTTTATTAGCAATAGCCACACAAAACACTGATAAAAATATAGTCTTACTCGCGATAGTACATGTGTGTGCACGTATACTGTATAACGTCTTATATTTAGTGAATATAGATAAACTACGTTCCTTGGTTTGGGGTGTAGCCACACTAAGCAGTTTTGCCATTATTTGGCAATGTATCCCATAAAAGAGATAAGTAAATTAAAACAGTCTAAATAAACTGTTGACATAATTCAGTAAAGCTAGATAGAGTAGCTGCTCTAGAGAAAAAACAGGAAAACACAGTGAGCGAAAAATTAGATTTAAACGAAATACGTAAACAAATAACCACTTTAGATCAAGAATTACTTACCTTGTTTGCTAAACGTCGCGCACTCACACTCAATGTTGCTAAAAGTAAAATACAGCAGATTCGTCCTATTAGGGATCAGCAACGCGAACAAGAGCTGTTAATTCGTTTAATAAAACAGGGTAAAACACTCGGTTTAGATGCCCACTATGTTACTAGTATTTTTCAAACTATCATTGAAGACTCGGTATTAAATCAACAAGCTTTATTACAACGCTTAGCAAATCCTGATACTCAAACACCAACAATTAGCGTTGCTTTTCTAGGTGATAAAGGCTCATATAGTTATTTGGCTAGCCATCGATACTTCTCTCGACGCGCAGAAACAATAATTGAGTCTGGTTGTCAAAATTTCAGTGATATTCTGCAACAAGTGGAATCGGGTCAAGTAGATTACGGAATGTTGCCTATTGAAAATACCAGCTCGGGTAGTATCAACGAAGTGTATGACTTGTTGCAGCATACTAATTTATCTATTGTGGGTGAAATCACTCAACCAATAGAGCATTGTTTACTGACAGCAGTCGATACGCGTTTAGATAAAATTAAAACGATTTATGCTCATGGTCAACCCTTTGCACAGTGTAGTAATTTTTTAGATAAACAAAATAATATACGTATAGAATACTGCGAGAGCACTGCTGATGCTATGGTTAAAGCGTCCAAATTGCAAGATGACACAGTGGCGGTCATTGGCAGTGAAGAAGGCGGGCAACTCTATAAATTACAAGCATTAGAAAAATCAATTGCTAATCAAAATGAAAACAAAACACGCTTTATCTTGGTCGCAAGAAAATCTGTAGATGTTGCTGAACAAATACCAGCAAAAACAACCATTATTTTATCAACAGGACAAAAAGCAGGTGCATTAGTAGAATGTTTATTGGTACTAAAAGAAAAAGGTATTAATATGTGTAAGCTTGAGTCTCGCCCAATCCAAGGTCGCCCTTGGGAAGAAATGTTTTATATTGATGTCGAAGCAAATTTGAAAATTTTCGCGCTACAAGAAGCGATTAATGAAATGACCGAACATACTAATTTTATCAAAGTATTAGGATGTTACCCTATTGAGCATATTAGTCCAACAATTGTACCCAGTAGTGCAATAATATAGTAACTTACATGTAAAACCTGCACAAAATATCAAGCCGTTACCCCAATCCGTAACGGCTTTTTTATAGTAAAACATCATATCTTATTACTCCTTAGAAAAAAAAGGCTTTCCTTTGAATAAACTAGCTGTTTTAGCTTTTACCTTATTAGTAACGCTTAGCTCTATGCTTTGGTTTTTAGCCAATGGATCGTTAAACGAATACCTTAAAAGTCAAATTGAATTACAAGGATATTACTACAGTGGTCAAAAAGCCACTGTAGATTTAGCTGATTTTTCGTCAAGTACAGGCTCCGGGGAATTTACGAATTTTAACTTGTTAAACATAAGCGGTCATCAAGCCAAACATGCCATTATTATTGATCTAGCGCATAGTGAATTAGAAAGGCAGCCCAGCCAACCTTTATTAACAACAATAAATACAATAACAATCAATAAGCTTATTTTAAATAGTGAAAAAAACTCAGGTAAAACAAGTAATATAGATCAACTGATTGAGAAAATTAGTTCTACCCTGGCCCAAGACTACCCTGAGTTATATCCCAATATAAGTGCCAAAATATACGCTAAAAATAACCCTCAACTCAACGCCGTAGAATATGCCCAAAAAAATCCGCAAGCCGGTCCAATTATTGAGCACACTAAAGCAAAGAAAAATCGAGGAAAACCTCAAGGCAAGATAAATATTTCAACAATTATGATAAACACCGTCGTGTTGAATATAGTGAATAATGGTTTATCTGAAAAAATAGAACTTCATGACGTGAAGTTAACCGCAATAGGTGGCCAACAGGGAATTATAACCAACCAATTAGGTGGTGAAGTTTTACTGGCTTTATTACAGTTGGCGGCCCACAACTAACTTAGCACACGTCAATAATACATTGACTCAAATACTAAAAAAATAATAGTATTTCGAGTAACGTTTATCTAAATTAACAATCGAGTATAACAGGCGGGCTAGTGTTTTTTTAACTCATTGGCCTTTAATAGCATCGTTTTACTTTCGGCCAAAAAGTCATCTGCATAATCACCAAACCAATGTGAAACTTGCTTAAACATAGTCACAAAAGCTTCTTTATCACCTTTTTCAACATCTCCTAATAACTCAAGAAAACGATAAGCAAAACGTTTCATCATAGTGACATTATCGGGATTCGAAAAAATAATATCTGAATATAAAATAGGATTTTGTGCAAATAATCGACCTACCATGATCAATTCTAATCGATAAATGGGTGAACTCATATTAACCAAATTCTCAATATCAGCCCCTTCGGCCATCAAATGGTATCCGTAAGCAATGGTAGAGAAATGTCGCATGACTTGAACCATCGACATAGCCTGATCATGCCCGTGAGCAGGTACTTGATAAATTTTAGCACCCCACACTTGGAACTGTTTTAACAACCATTGATATTGTGATTCATTTCGCCCATCACAAACAATAATGGTTTGTTTAATTAATCCCGTCACATCGGGGCCAAACATTGGGTGTAAACCGACAACAGGCCCTGAATGCACTTTCATCATTTCATATAAGGGAGACTCTTTTACACTAGTAAAATCAGCTAAAATACAGTCAGCAGGTAAGTTATTTAACTGATGAATAACCACTGACGTTAAGCGAATAGGTACTGAAACAATCACCAAACTAGCCTCGGCTAAAATAGCATCACTATTAGGCCAATCATCTTGTTCAATAATAGCTACTTGATATCCTGAACGTTTAAATAAATCAACAAAAACGCCCCCTAATTGTCCTTTACCACCAACAACGACCACTTTTTTACAATTGGGGTTAATACATTGATAACCGCTAGCATCTTGGCTTACATAAGAGTCGCGCATCAAGCGACGTAAGACATCTTCAATTAAGTCACCGCTCAAACCGGCCTCTTCAGCTTGCTCTCTACGTTTACTAATTAACGTGGCTTCTCGCTCAGGTGCAAAAATAGGAACACCTTCAAGGCTTTTAAGTGCGCCAACTTTCGTTGTAACGGTTAAACGTTTTGCTAGCAAGGCAACTAACTGGCTATCAATTTCATCAATCTCGTCTCGTAAAACTTTAAGATTGTCATCAAAATTACTCATATTTTCTCTTATAAAGTTTCTTACAACGTTTCTTATAACGTTTCTTATAACGTAATACGCAGCTTCAGTGTATCATTAAGCATTGTATCTGCTTCATTTAATAAAGCTTTTGTGCTGTCTAAATCTATACAAGCATCCGTTACTGAAACACCATATTCCATATCATCGAATGCTAAGTCACTACTTTGATTACCCGCATTGATATTGCTTTCTAGCATAATGCCAATAATAGACTTATTACCTTCACGAATTTGGTTAAAAACATTCGTAGCAACCAATGGTTGACGGCGATAGTCTTTAGCTGAATTTCCATGACTGCAATCTACCACGATGCCAGGCTGTAATTTATGCTTAGCCAAAACCTGTTCACATTCACTAATGTTCACACTGTCATAGTTAGGTTGTTTACCGCCACGTAAAATAACATGGCCATCAGGGTTGCCAGACGTTTTAATTAAAGCCACCTGCCCTTGACGGTTAATGCCCATAAAGCGATGTGAAGAGGCCGCTGATTGCAAGGCATTAATCGCTACATCTAAACTACCATTGGTGCCATTTTTAAAACCAATAGGCATAGACAAACCACTCGCCATTTCTCTATGGGTTTGTGATTCTGTCGTACGTGCACCAATAGCCGACCAACTAAATAACTCGGCTAAATACTGCGGACTGATTGGATCAAGCGCTTCAGTGGCAAGCGGTAAACCAAGTTCAGTTAAATAAATCAATAATTCACGCGCTTTTCTCAAGCCCGATTCAACATCAAACGAGCCATCCATGTGAGGGTCATTAATTAACCCTTTCCAGCCTACCGTGGTACGCGGCTTTTCAAAATACACTCGCATAACAATATATAAAGAATCTTGATGTTTATCGTGTAGCTTTTTAAGTTCACGGGCATATTCTTTGGCTGCATCAACATCATGTACTGAACAAGGACCACTAATAACTAATAAACGCGGATCACGTTTATGAATAATATCTGCAATTATTTTACGAGCAGACTTTACAAACTCTCGGCTAGATTCTTTTAACGGCAGCGCTTCTTTAAGCTGCTCAGGGGTAATTAATACATGCTCTTCATTAACATGGATATCATTAAGGGTACTTTTTTGGGTTGTAGACGACATGATTCATTCCTAAAAACTAAAAACTAATGACTAAAAATGCGCAGAAAATATTGAAAAGTTTAAGTTACACTTTTAAAGGGCTGTAGCTTAACATAAAATAAAAACACAAAATCGTAAAGATTTAGTTACGCTGTTTGTAATGTTATTTTTACACATATATTTAGTTGAGTACAGTACCTTTTGTAAAATAATAAATGCAGCTCTTTTTCTTATGATTGATGAAGTCAAAGCGCAAACTTTATGGTTATCAAACACCTTAATTTTGATCAAACATTCCATTGTCACATAAGTGTCATAAATCGTTCACTTAGTTGTCACATAAAATTTCTACACTGCACACAGTTAAAAAATGAGCTCGAACCTAGAAACAATATTCAGTCTAAAAATAATTAATTCAATTAAAAAATGAGAAATCATATGAACACTTTTACAAATAAAATGAACCTGAAGAAAACTATAGTAAGCCTATCACTAGTAACCGTTGCATTAACAAGTAGCTTTACTAATGCTCAAGGTGGTAACCGAGACACTATCACTGCCGTTGGTTCATCAACTGTTTATCCTTTTTCAACTGTAGTAGCCGAACGTTTTGGTAAGAATACTAACTTTAAAACACCTAAAATTGAATCTACCGGTACGGGTGGTGGTATGAAGTTATTTTGTGCAAGTAACGCCATCAACACGCCTGACCTTTCTAATGCATCACGTCGAATGAAAAAAAGTGAATTTGATATGTGTGCTAAAAATGGCGTAACAAGTATTACTGAAGTACTTGTAGGTTATGACGGTATTGTGGTTGCAAACTCAAATACTACCAAACAAATGAAGATAACCCGTAAAGAGTTATTTTTAGCTTTAGCAAAAGAGGTTCCGGCTAAAGATGGTAGTGAAACATTAGTGGCTAACCCATATAAATTATGGAGTGAAATTAACCCTACTTTACCTGCTAATAAAATTGAAGTGTTAGGGCCACCTCCTACGTCAGGAACACGTGATGCATTTGCAGAGCTAGTACTTGAGGGTGGCTGTAAAAAATTCTCATGGATTAAAGCAATTAAAAAACAAAACAAATCTAAATACAAAGAAATTTGTCACAGCGTACGTGAAGATCACGCCTACATTGAAGCAGGTGAAAACGATAACCTAATAGTACAAAAATTATCAGCTAACCCTAAAGCATTTGGAATTTTTGGTTTTAGCTTTTTAGACCAAAACAGTGACAAATTACAAGGTTCAATTATTGACGGTCAAGGTCCTAGTTTTGAAGCCATTGCTGACGGTTCTTACCCGGTATCACGTCCATTATACTTTTATGTTAAAAACGCGCACGTAAACAAAGTACCTGGTATTTTAGAATTTTTGAAAGAATTCACCAGTGAAGCCGCTATGGGTGAAGAAGGGTATTTAACAGACAAAGGTTTGATTCCATTAGGCTCAGAAAAACTAGCAAAAGTTCGCCAAAGTGTATTGTCTCTTTCCCCATTAGTGTTGAAATAACAATAACAATAACAATAACGGTTTAAAATAATACCCAATCGTTGCTAGCAATAAAGGCTGTTAACGGTTGGATTTCTTTTTCAAACATTATTTTTTCTAACAATAGTTTTTAAAATATGAATTCATCAATATTATTTTTTGTTTTACTTGGCCTAACACTGTTTAGTTATTGGTTTGGTCTGCAACGTTCATTGAAAGTTGCAGGGGGCGCTTGGCATAAAAAAGAACTAACTAGCCTACCGCAACAGTTTGGCTTATTAACCGCAATGGTGTGTGGTTTACCCGCGTTGATTACCTTACTAATTTTTAATAGCGGTGAACATATCGTTGTTGAACAATTACTCACGTCAACACTACCCGTCAATATTCAATCCTTATCAAACGTAGATCTCGTCTTATACTTAAACAACATTCGTTCAATAGCAAGCTCAGAAACACCCGCTAATATTTTACAAGTATTAAGCCAAAGCAGTGATTTGAAAAACTCATCTGAATATAAAGCTGCATTTACTTTACAAGAATTAAACCAACAAGCCGCTTGGCTGAAAACAGCCTTAGTATTAATCATTGCCTGTGTCAGTGTGGCTGTTTTAGTTAGAAAGTTTAGCCTGACATACCCAGCAAGACAAAAGTCTGAGCGTATTATCCGTGCCTTATTAGTTGCGTCATCTGCCGTTGCTATTTTAACCACTGTTGGCATTGTTATCTCAGTATTGTTTGAATCAATTCAATTTTTTAAAAGTGTTTCACCTCTAGAGTTTATGTTTGGTACACAATGGAGCCCACAAACAGCAATGCGTGTTGACCAAGTAGCCGGCTCGGGAGCTTTTGGTGCAATCCCTTTGTTTGCAGGCACTATGTTAATTACCTTTATTGCCATGTTATTAGCCGTACCAGTTGGCCTAATGATTGCCATTTACTTATCACAATACGCTTCAGCAAAATTACGTGCGTTTGCTAAACCTATGTTGGAAGTCTTAGCAGGTATTCCCACCGTAGTTTACGGTTTTTTTGCCGCCTTAACCGTCGCCCCCGTTATTCGTAACATGGGGGAGTCCATAGGCTTAAGTGTCGCTTCTGAAAGTGCCTTAGCCGCTGGCTTAGTCATGGGCACTATGATAATTCCTTTTGTGTCATCACTATCCGAAGATGCCATCAGCGCAGTACCTAACGCATTAAAAGAAGCGTCTTATGGTATGGGCGCAACAAAAAGTGAAACAGTGTTAAAAGTATTATTGCCCGCCGCATTACCGGGCATTGTTGGCGCTATATTATTAGCGGTATCTCGTGCCATAGGTGAAACCATGATAGTGGTAATGGCAGCAGGCATGGCAGCCAATTTAACCGCCAACCCACTAGATTCAGTAACCACAGTAACCGTTCAAATAGTGACGCTACTCACCGGCGATCAAGAATTCGATAGTCCAAAAACCTTAGCTGCCTTTGCCTTAGGTTTAATGTTATTTATCACCACGCTCGGTCTAAATGTTTTAGCACTGAAAGTCGTTAGAAAATATCGAGAACAATATGACTAAGCACAATATAACCAAATCAAAAAAAAACTTACCAGTGAAAGAGTCTAATAGTACGACTTTCTCTACCACAGAAAGAGTCTCGCTAGGCCTTAAAAAGCGTCACCGTAAGGAAAAACGCTTTAAACGTGTTGGCCTTTCAGCCGTACTGTTTGGCTTTCTACTTGTGGTTATTTTACTTGGAGATATTACCTCAAAAGCACTCCCGGCTTTTCATCAGCACTGGGTTAAGCTTGACGTGAACTATCAGGCTTCTTGGCTTGATATTAGTGAGTCTTCAAGCCTAGGGCTTAAAAATGAAGCACTTACTGAGCAATTAAACAAAGCAAATTATCGTAATGTGCTGAGAAAATCACTCTATGAAATGTTTCCAGAGGTGAGTGGCCGAAAGGACAAACGTAGCCTAACAAAATTACTGAGTAGTAATGCTGAGTTCACCCTTAAAGATAACTTACTCGCTTCCCCTCAATTGTTTGATAAAAAAACACAGGTATGGGTAAGACTTGACGATGACGTAGATAGTTACCTTAAAGAAGAATTTGCTGAAGGTGAAGCAGGGCTGAGAATTAACCAAAACCAAGCACAGTGGTTGGCAAAACTTACCTCCAGTGAAAATGTTGAAAGCCGATTTAACATTAGCTTTTTCACTTCCAGTGATTCTAGAGAGCCGGAGCTTGCGGGTATTAAAGGCGCGTTGATGGGCACTTTACTCACCATGTTCGTTACCTTGTTATTATCATTTCCGTTAGGTGTTGCCGGTGCGCTTTATTTAGAAGAATTTGCACCTAAAAATCGTTTAACTGATTTTATTGAAATAAACATTAATAATTTAGCTGCTGTACCCTCTATTGTGTTTGGCCTGCTAGGCTTAGCCGTGATAATTAATTTATTTGGTTTGCCCCGCTCTGCCCCTTTAGTAGGCGGTATTGTATTAACCTTAATGACCTTACCTACTATCATTATCGCCAGTCGCGCCGCAATCAAAGCAGTTCCTCCTTCGATAAGAGAAGCAGCCACAGGTTTAGGTGCTTCAAAAATGCAAGTAACATTCTCGCATGTATTGCCACAAGCGATGCCCGGCATTATCACCGGAGCCATTATTGGGGTAGCACAAGCATTAGGTGAAACAGCGCCATTATTAATGATTGGTATGGTTGCTTTTATTGTTGATGTACCCACCAGTATCGTTGATTCTGCCACCGTACTGCCCGTGCAAATATTTTTATGGGCTGATAGCCCAGAAAGAGCTTTTTTAGCGAAAACCTCCGCAGCCATTTTAGTGTTGTTAACATTATTATTAATAATAAACCTTACCGCGACTATGCTGCGCAGTAAATTTGAAAAGAGATAGGAAAACATAATGAACGCTATAAAGATACCTAAACCGGGGCATGTGAATGAAGCAACGCAAACTGATTTGTCTCAAACTGACTTGTCCAAAATCGAGCTAAGCCAAACCGTTGGTAATATTTATGCTGATAATGCCAAAATGTCGATTAGAAACGCCGATATTTATTATGGTGATAAACAAGCTATTGATAATATCAGTTTAGACTTAGCTAAAAACCAAGTGACAGCACTAATTGGTCCATCTGGCTGTGGAAAATCAACGTTTTTACGTAGCTTAAACCGTATGAACGACACTATCGATATTTGTAAAATTACCGGACAATTCACCCTTGATGGTGAAGACATTTATGCCAAAAATTTAGATCCCGTACTACTTCGCGCTCGTGTTGGTATGGTATTTCAAAAACCTAATCCATTTCCAAAATCTATATATGAAAATGTTGCTTACGGAGCACGTATTCACGGCTTAACCAACAACAAAGCCGAGTTAGATGAAATTGTTGAAACTAGCTTACAAAAAGCTGGCTTATTTAATGAAGTTAAAGATAGATTGAACGATCCTGGTACCGGTTTATCAGGCGGACAACAACAACGTTTGTGTATTGCTAGAACCATTGCCGTTAGTCCTGAAGTTATTCTAATGGATGAACCCGCGTCAGCACTTGATCCTATCGCCACCGCTATCATTGAAGAGTTAATTGATGAGCTGAAAGAAAAATATACCATCGCTATCGTCACTCACTCTATGCAACAAGCCGCTCGAGTATCACAACACACCGCTTATTTCCATATGGGTAAATTAGTAGAGATGGGTAAAACAGAAGATATCTTCACTCGCCCAAGTCACAAATTAACTGAAAACTATATCACTGGCCGCTTCGGTTAAATGGAGAATAAAATGACAAATACAACAACAGAAAGTACTGATACCCCTTCAGGCTTCACCAAAAACTTGCATTTAAATAAACATATTTCTCGTCGTTTTAATGAAGAGTTAGAGCAAGTTAGAACATTGGTAATGGAAATGGGCGCTTTAGTTGAACAACAAGTTAACGATGGACTTACTGCTGTATTAAATGCCGATACAAAACTTGCAGTAAAAGTGATAGAGCGTGATCACGAAGTCAATACCATGGAATTAGAGATTGACGAATATTGCACACAAATTTTAGCCCGTCGCCAACCTGCAGCCAGTGATTTACGTTTAATAGTCAGCGTACTTAAAAGCATCACTGATCTTGAGCGTATGGGTGATGAGTCAGTAAAGTTTGGTCGTAATGCCATCAAGCTGGCCAAAGGAAATTTTGCCGAAGAAGAAGGCTCAAGACCCTTAGTTGAACTGAGACATTTAGGTAAGCATGTCAGTGAAACCTTAAATAAAGCTTTAACCGCTTACGCACAAATGGATGTTGAAGCCGCATTAGAAATTATCAAAAATGATAATATTGTTGATGAAGAGTTTGATAATATTTCGCGCCTACTCGTCACCAAAATGATGGAAAACCCACGTGAAATTAAAAATGCCTTGCGAGTAACCTGGTGTGCCAGAGCCTTAGAGCGCATTAGCGATCACACAACTAACCTATGTGAGTACATCATTTACTTAGTAGAAGGTAAAGATGTTCGCCATGCAACTATTGAACAAATCAAAGCAAGCATGTCAAACTAGCAATTTACTATATACCCAAATGAATACCCAAGTGATTTTAAGGTGCTTGGGTAGTTATAATTAACTCAAATCAAGCGCGTACGGTTTTAATAATTCCATCGGTACTATTTCAAGTGCTTTAATATGGGTTCTTTGCAAATAAACCCTCGGTGCTCTATCGTCTGCTATAGCTTCCTTCCATCTAGCAGCACACAAACACCAACTATCACCAACATTAACCCCCTTAAAACCAAATTCAGGCCTAGGTGTCGATAGATCATTACCTTTAAAGCGTGAGTATTCTAAAAATTCTTTGGAAGCTTCGATACATACAGTGTGCGAACCCGTATCTTGCTCACAAGTATTACACTTACCATCACGATAAAAACCTGTAACGGGATTTCCACCACAAATTTCTAACGGCTCACCAAAAACATTAACTGATTCTTCCATTTTATTTCCTAGTTCTGTTTGATACTGCTTTAACGGCCTAGTATTTCTATACCGCATTAATATGCGTAATTTACTCAATGAGCGTTAAGCAACGTGTGACCATTTATAACGCTTAGGTTATTACTCATTATTCAAAACACATGAAAAGGATAATCACCGTTAATATAGTCACCAATTTAATAACCAAAATAATACCCTATACTTTTCTAAAGTGACACTTAACATTTAAACTTAGGCATAAAAAAACGCCTTTCGGCGCTTTCATAATTTTATATATTCATGGCTAAATTACGCACCATGGATAATGCGATTTTTAATTAGATCGTCTACAACTTCAGGGTCAGCAAGCGTTGAAGTATCACCTAAGCTGTCTACATCATTTTCAGCAATTTTACGTAAAATACGACGCATAATTTTACCTGAACGTGTTTTAGGTAAACCCGGAGCAAATTGTAAGTAGTCAGGTCTAGAAAAACGACCTAATTCCTTCCCAACAAATTCTTTCAGCTCTTTGTTAAGTTCATCTGATTCTTCTGCATTCGCCATCAAAGTAACGTAACAATATACGCCTTGACCTTTGATTTCATGCGGATAACCGACAACTGCAGCTTCAGCAACTGCTGGATGATGTACTAATGAGCTTTCAATTTCAGCTGTACCAAGGCGGTGACCAGATACGTTTAATACGTCATCTACACGACCAGTGATCCAGATAAAACCATCTGCATCACGTTTAGCACCATCACCCGTAAAGTAGTTACCTGGATATTGACCTAAATAAGTTTGATAGAAACGATCATGGTCGTTATATACTGTACGTAACTGTCCAGGCCAACTAGCCGTCATCACTAATAAACCAGCGTTTTCGCCTTCAAGTGTATTACCATCTTTATCAAATAAAGCAGGTTGTACACCAAAGAAAGGCTTACCAGCACAACCAGGCTTCATATCAACCGCACCAGGTAGAGAGGTAATCATAATACCACCTGTTTCAGTTTGCCACCAAGTATCAACAATTGGACAGTTGCCTTTACCAACAATTTCATAATACCATTGCCATGCTTCAGGGTTAATAGGCTCGCCTACGCTACCTAATAATCTTAATGAAGAAAGATCACATTTTTCAACAGGTTCGTTACCCACTGCCATTAAAGCACGAATTGCTGTAGGTGCTGTGTAAAATACATTTACTTTATGCTTTTCACATACTTGCCAAAAGCGCCCGGCATCAGGGTATGTTGGAACACCTTCAAATACTAAGGTAGTTGCACCATTAGCTAATGGGCCGTAAACAATATAAGTATGACCAGTAATCCAACCTGCATCAGCCGTACACCAGTAAATTTCATCTTCTTTATAATCGAAAACATATTTATGTGTCATCGCTGCATACAAGATATAACCGCCACAAGTATGAACAACACCTTTAGGTGTGCCTGTTGAACCTGAGGTATATAAAATAAATAATGGATCTTCAGAATCCATTACTTCAGGCTCACATACTGCTGACTGCTTAGCGACTGCGGCACCGTATTTAATATCAATATTATCATTATAAGCAACATCACCACCGGTACGCTCAACCACGATAACAGAATGCACTAAAGGACAATCTACAACAGCAGCATCAACATTGGCTTTAAGTGGGAGACTTTTACCGCCACGTAAAGATTGGTCTGCGGTAATAACAACTTCACACTTAGCATCAAGTACACGTGCTTTAATTGATTCAGTAGAGAAACCACCAAAAATAACAGAATGGATTGCACCAATACGCGCACAAGCTAACATGGCATAAGTAGTTTCTGGAATCATTGGCATATAAAGACAAACACGATCGCCCTTTTTAACACCGCGTTCTTTTAATAAGTTAGCTAAACGACAAACATGATCATGAAGCTCTTGATAAGTAACTGTTAAATCATCATTAGGATCGTCACCTTCAAAAATAATAGCCGTGTGATTTGCCTTGGTTTCAAGATGGCGATCAATACAGTTATAACTAACGTTTAATTTAGCACCTGTAAACCAGCTAATTTCAGATTTTTTCAAATCAACTTTACTAACGCTATCCCAAGGTTGATACCAATCAATAAATTCTTTCGCTTGCTCACCCCAAAAAACATCCGGCTGTTCAATAGATTGCTTATACATAGCATCATATTTCGCACTGTCTATAAAGGTATGCGCCTTAGCTTTTTCTGATACTGGATAGCGAAGTTTCAATTCATTCATGAGAAGATCCTTAAGGTTTATTTAAACTCAATGTAATATTTTTATTTTAAATAATATAGTTAACTTAATGCTAATTTTATTTTTAAAAAACGATTGGTTTAATCGTAATTTTTTTGTGGTTATTTTCATATACGCCTTTAGTCTTATTTTACTATAGACCTTTGGTACCAACATATAGTTAATAATCTTAATCAGAATGTTTTAAGGTGAAATTAATAATGATTAATGATAAGCCACACCGCTTCCTACAAGGTTTTACCTTAATATTTAAACCGACAGTAATATCCCTATGGCTAATATCTACATAAGCGATGTGAATAGCAAGTATATATATTATATTAGTAAGTTATATCAAAAAAGCGTCCGAAGACGCTTTTAATAAAAAATAATTTATCACAGTAAAAATTACAAATTATAACCTGATTCTTCATGTTCAACTTGATCTAAGCCATTAGATTCTTGTTCTTCATCAACTCGTAACCCGTTTGTCATCAAGCCAACAAGTTTTAATAAAATATAGGTAACTACTGCGGTATAAACTAAAGTTGAAACAATACCGATAAGTTGTACGCCAACTTGTTCTGCCATAGTAGTAATCCCCTCAGCAAAACCGAAGCCACTAAAAACCCCTATGGTCGTAGCTGAAAATACGCCTGCTAATAATGTCCCTAAAATACCACCGACACCATGCACAGGGAAAACATCTAATGAATCATCAATTTTTAATTTCTGTTTGATAAATACCGTTGCATAGAAACAAACGATGCCCGCACTAACACCAATAACAAGTGCGCCGCCAGGACCAACAAAACCTGATGCTGGTGTAATAGTACCCAAACCTGCAACCATACCAGTAACAGCACCTAATACACTGGCTTTACCAAATTTTTTCCATTCAATAGCAGCCCAAGTCAACGTGCCTGCTGCTGCTGAGATATGAGTCACTAACATAGCCATAGATGCATCACCGTTCGCCGCTAAAGCACTACCACCATTAAAGCCAAACCAACCGACCCAAAGCATACCTGCACCAGTAACCGACATAGTTAAATTATGCGGTAACATAGGTGTTTTTGGAAAACCGCGTCTAGGTCCTACAACCATGGCAGCAACAAGCGCTGCAGTACCCGCAGTGATATGAACAACAATACCACCAGCAAAATCATAAACACCCATTTGGCTTAACCAACCACCACCCCAGACCCAATGGGTAACGGGAGCATAAACAGCTAATAACCATAAGGCACTAAATATTAATACTGATGAAAACCGCATCCGCTCGGCAAAACCACCAATAATAAGTGCAGGTGTTATGACAGCAAAGGTCATTTGAAATAGCATAAATAAACTTTCAGGTATATCACCTGACAATACATCTTTGCCGATGCCATTCATCATCACTTTAGAGAAATCACCAATAAAACCATTACCTTCACCAAAAGCAAGACTATAACCCACAACAAGCCATAAAATAGAGGATATTGCACCAATAGAAAAACACTGCATCAATATAGACAGTACATTCTTTTTGCGTACTAGACCGCCATAAAAAAGTGCTAAGCCAGGCAGAGTCATCAGTAAAACCAAAGCAGTTGAGGTTAAAATCCAAGCCGTATTAGCACCATTAAGTGTCCCCTCATCAGCAAAAGCGAATGTTGGCATTAATGACAGTACAATGATGAATATAAATGAAAGTGTTCTTGACATTTTTTGGTTCCAAGTTGATTTATCGAATATTTGATATGTATTGGTGCAGCTCAATATAATCAAGTTTCGTGTTATTTTATTTTTTACATGGTATGCACAAAACAAGCCATCAAAAAATACTCATAATAAACAGCACTATAGATATAAAAACCCCACAACAGAACCCTTTGTTGCACAGAAAAAGTGAAACCACAACATGGTTCGCACCAGGTTAGAGCAAAAGACCTAGTTCAAACCAGACATACGGCAAATCTATAACTTACATAATAAATATCAATGAAATGAATGACCTTTCTGACGACTTGGCTATATCATTTTTTCGATATTTTGGTAAAATCTCACAAAATTTTACTAAGCTCTTCAATCACAACTTGAGAACAGACATGAAACAAATTTTATTCATATTACTAGCAATGCTAGTACCTAGTATTGCATTTGCATCTGATGCTGCACATCAATCTGTTGACTTAACAGCCCACTGGATTGGCTATGCCGCCATTGCTATTTTTGTTTTAGCATACACCTTAGTTATTCTTGAAGAGCAACTGCACTTAAGAAAATCTAAACCAGTTTTACTTGCTGCAGGATTAATCTGGATACTTATCGCCTATTATTATGGCGCTCATGGTATGCCGCATGCTGCAGAAGTCGCTATTCGTCATAACTTCTTAGAGTACGCTGAACTTTTCTTCTTCTTACTTGTTGCGATGACATACATTAATGCCATGTTAGAACGAAATGTGTTTGATGCACTTCGTGATTGGTTAGTCGCAAAAGGTTTTAGTTACAAGGTACTATTTTGGTTAACCGGTATTCTAGCCTTCTTTATTTCACCTATTGCAGATAACTTAACCACCGCGTTAATTATGTGTGCTGTTGTACTTGCTGTTGGTAAAGATGAACCTAAATTTATTGCTATAAGTTGTATTGGTATTGTTGTTGGCGCAAATGCTGGTGGCGCATTTAGCCCGTTTGGTGATATCACTACCTTAATGGTTTGGCAAAAAGGTATGGTCCAATTCAATGAGTTCTTCCACTTATTTATTCCTTCAGTGGTTAACTATGTTGTACCTGCGTTTATCATGCAGTTTGCTATTCCAAGTGGCAAACCTTCAGCCCAATCAACCGAAATGACGCCAATAAAACATGGCGGTTTAACCATCGTTGGTCTATTTGTTTTAACGATTATCACTGCCGTATCTTTCCATAACTTCTTACATTTACCACCAGTATTTGGCATGATGTTAGGTTTAGCTTACTTGAAACTTTTCGGTTACTACATTAAAAAATCAGGCAAATCTAAAATTGATATATCATTGACCCCTGGACATAAAAATCAAACTGAAAAATATGCAGAAGATAAAGAGTTTGATATTTTTGATAAAATAGCAGGCGCTGAGTGGGATACGTTATTCTTCTTCTATGGTGTAATTCTAGCTGTAGGTGGTTTAGGATTTATCGGCTATTTAGGTATGGCCTCAGAATTTATGTATGGTGAACTTGGTGCAACTAACGCGAATATACTTGTTGGTATTCTTTCCGCAATTGTTGATAACATCCCGGTCATGTTTGCAGTATTAACGATGAACCCTGATATGTCACATGCACAGTGGTTATTAGTAACATTAACGGCGGGTGTTGGTGGTAGCTTACTATCTATTGGCTCTGCAGCTGGTGTTGCACTTATGGGTCAAGCACGTGGTTACTATACGTTCTTTAGTCACTTAAAATGGACTCCTGTAATTGCTTTAGGTTACGCTGCCAGTATCTATGTTCACCTACTGATCAATGGTAGTTAATTTGTAACAATTTCAAATAACTTAATTGTTATAATACAAACATTTTATTTGTTATGATAAAAAGCTTCTAAATAATTTTAGAAGCTTTTTTTATACCCGTTATTCTTGCTATGCACCAAATATAGGAAAAAAATGAAATTTTTAAGTGACTTAACGACCCATTCATCACCTTGGTTATTGCTGGCATTATCAGCCTTAGGGCTAGAACTATGCGCATTGTTTTTTCAATATTCCATGGATTTAGCACCTTGCATCATGTGTGTATATCAACGTGTTGCTATTTGCGCAATTATACTGGCTGGCTTTATTGGTTTTTGGGGCTGTCAGTTTTTAATCACTCGTATTATTTCTTATAGTTTATGGTCAATAGGAGCAATTTGGGGACTATTCATTGCTTTAGAGCATGTAGAGATGCAAGCTAATTCAGGATCATTATTTTTTAGCTGTGACATTATTCCTAATTTTCCAACTTGGGCACCTTTACATGAGTGGGTCCCCGCATTGTTTGAAGCAACAGGTGATTGTGGTGAAATTAGCTGGCAATTTGTAGGTTATAGCATGCCACAGTGGATGATTGTGGTCTATGGTGCTTATAGTGCCGCTTTTTTACTGATAGTGATTAATAGGCTTATTCACGCGAAAAAATTTTAAAATAGTGGTTCTACTTAAAAGTAGTATTCTCTAAAAGGCTGTAAATAATAATTTATAGCCTTTATTTTTCCCTTATCTCACAATAGGTGCGGCAACCCCTGCTGCCACATAAGGAATAACTTGCTTAATCACGCCAGCAATATCAACTTGGCGATCAAAATCATTTTGAGCAATATCAATTAACGCATCACTCGACGACATAGTAAAAACAATAGTACCCATAGTAAAATGTAAACGCCAAAACATTTCTTCTGCGCTTAATTCTGGGTAAGCTTTGTGAACAGCTTGGGTAAAGTTAGTAAAAACACCAGGGTATTGTGTGGTTAAAAACCAACGTAAAAAACCCTGATTATCTGTAAATCCTCGACCAAGTAACTGCAAGAAGTTGCGCGTACCATTGTCTTTAAAACTATTTAGATGTAATAAGGGCTCAAGAAAAGCAGAAAAAACGTCTATTAATGTCGGCTGTACTTCGTCAAGACAAAGTGCATTTAATGCTGACTCTAATCGAGGCGATAGTTCATTCATATAACGAGACATAACCGCTTTGATTAATTCTTTTTTTGAGCCAAAATGATAATTAACCGCGGCTAAGTTAACTTCCGCTTGACTGGTTATCTCTCTTAACGATGTACCGTTAAAGCCTTTATCAGCAAAAAGAACTTCTGCTGCATCTAAAATTTTAGTCTTTGTACTCATACTTTATATTACTCACCGATTTGGGTATTCACCCTAATTCAAACACATGTTTAAAATAGCGTATTTACTGTGATTAGGTCAAGAGTATTCCACTCACAAAGGTTATTCATTTCTTTTTTGAGCAAAAGTCAAACTATCTCTAATGGTACAATTATTACTTCAGGTGCAGGTAAAATACCTGGCTTAGTCGTCTAATCTGTTAATCTGATTTCAATCTTTATTTTGTATTTTTTTGAGTGAAATGATATTTACCTAAAACCACCATTAATATACCACTGAGCACTATAGTAGCTGAAATAACAAGACGAATGGTGATTACCTCAGACACAAATATAACGCCGCCAATAGCCGCAACAACAGGCACAGATAATTGGATAACAGCAGCTTGTGTTGAGGATAGTCCCCCAAGTGCGATATACCATATGGTGTAACCTACGCCAGATGTTATAGCTCCTGAGATCAGTGCTAATACTATCCCTTCTGATGAATAATTCATGTTTTGCATTGTAAAAAACACTAATAACACCAGAAAAGGAATGGTTCTTAAAAAATTATAGGTTGTGTCCATAAGCGGATTTTTTGAGCTGCGCCCTTTTAGGGTATAAATACCCCATGAAATTCCAGAAACGGTCATCAGTACAAGGCCATTAACTGAAGGCGTTGTTATATTAGGTAAAATAAGATAAATAAACCCGGTGAAAGTGATAATAACTCCAGACCACTCGATAATATGTAATCGCGTACCAGAAATCAATGACAGCATTATCATAGTAATTTGAACTGATCCAAATAGAATAAGAGCACCGGTGCCGGTATCAACAGAAAGATAAGCATATGAAAAGGTTATTGCATAGAGGAACAACGTAAAACTGGCTCCCCAACTGCCTTTAGATAATGCTCCTTTGTTACTTCCTTTTATACTTAAAATAACAAAAAGAGCAACCGCACCTGATAATAGTCGAATTGCCGTAAAACTCGATGCATCAATGGCCCCATTACCTAACGCTAAACGACATAATACAGAGTTGGCAGCAAATGCAATTATCGCTAAGCCTGTAAATAAGCTTGTTTTTAATAAGAATTTATTGATCATATATGCCCATTTAACAGGTAACACCCTCGCATTGATTCAGTAACATATTTTTTATGGCGTAGTTTCATCCGTGTTCTCTACGCTATTTAGTGCTGAATTAAGGCGTTATTTTGTTTCTATTCTTTAAGTGCTATAGCGGCCATTTTCATCGTGCTTTCAAATGATTCTGCACCCGCGATAAATAAACCATTATGGCAAAACATTGCATCATCAATACCTGTAACATCTTTAAGTGCTTTATCTGATAAACCGGCCCATGCGCTAGGCAGCGATTTCCTGTCTTCGAATGAACCGGGTTCAACCGGTACTGTTTGAATTCTCCACTGGCCAGACGGAGATGGATAAATCATATATAAAGCCTCTGTGGATAAAGCGTGAACGGTTCTTTTCCACGGGGTATATTTTTCTAGTACAATCACTCTTGAGTCGTCTGCATTATCAATTGCTGTCGCTACAATTTCTTTTGCACTAATGCCACCGTTAGCAGAGGCAATAAATCGTGTTAAAACGCGCGAGGCAAAATCAACCGCTTCATCAAAGCAGCTATCAAAATGGCTGTTTTCTTGCCAAGTAGGGTTAAACATTGAAATAGTTTGGCTAAGGCTTATACCTTGAGAAACACCTTCAACATGGCCACAATCGATAGCATCAATGGTCGAGACTAGACCAGCATCTACAGAGTTTGCTACATCTTGGTTACCTTTGCATATCTCTAAGCCATATTTTTGCCAAATTAAACCAAATGATGAATAGGGAATTCCATTTTCACGCTCACCTGCTCCCCCGCGTTGATGATGGTCAAAACGGCCAGTATCGGGGTTATATTCACCGCCTACATCTATCACAATATCTGCCTGGCCGATAAGTGATAAATCCCGTGTGCGTATAAGATTAACAGAAGGGAAAATGTTTTTAAGTGCAGCGATACTAAAAACATCATCTGCATGAAAATTGCCGTTGTGCGTTGCTATGGTTATATCATTCATTTTTTTTATGTCATTTTAGAAAGGAATAAGAAGGTATAAGTTAAATTTTACTGTTTTGAAATATTTCAGAAATGTTTTCGAGGTATTTACTAAGTAAACATCATATAGCGGATTCTATACGAAGAGAGCAAACAAAAATAGCTGATTTTTAATAACTCAAATAGTAAACATAATACCCTTAATAGGCGACGTGTCATCTTCATTGTAAACATTAACCGATACTTCACCATCCATACTCTCAGAAACCAAAAAATTTATTGGCTTACAGCAGACTTGGCAATCTTCAATGTATTGTTGATCTATGTCGGTTGAATCAATTAACACCTTAATTGTTTCACCACAGTAAGGACATCCTATCGATTTCTTAGTTAATCATTGTCTTTGATTTCCCTATTATTGTCTAATTATATACCCTGCTTTTGTTCTGCTTAAACGCCTTATAATTTTTATTGCGCAATATTGAATGTTTTACGAATAGAAAATGAAACAAACAACGAAATGAATAAACCCATAAAAAAATAGATGGCCATTATATATGGTCCTAGCTCTGACGCTTTTACATCGCCATTTTCTAATAAACACTCAGCTGTACTGTAATCAAAACTACCGCCACTATCTCGGCATTGATCTACTAACAAATAATCATTTACTAACCAAATAGCGATAAGACTAATAATTACGCCAATAAACAGTGGAATAGAATTTTTTCTCATAACGTCCTAAAATATAATTTGATTTTACGCTTTTGTAAGAACATACTTTAAAACCTCGATAACTTGCTCAGGTGTTTTAGCCCAAGCCATAGCTGACCCATCAACTTCTTTTAAGGGATGAACGATATCCTCATCATGAAGCGTGATATAGGGTGTTCCCATAGCTGCACAGTAACCCGCATCAAAAGCCGCATTCCACTGTTTGTATTTATTTCCAAAACGAACTACCGCTAAGTCACAGTTTTCAATCAGTGTTTTAGTTCGTATTGCGTTCACTTTGGCTGATTTGTGATCACGCCAAAAGCTATTATCTTCTTTTCCAAGTATATCGCCCGCGCTATCACTCGCCTCATGGTTTGTAACAGCCGAGGTGAAAACAATGGATAAATTGTGTGCCTCACAACCTTCTTTTAAGCGCTGTCTCCAGTCTGTGTGTATTTCGCCAGAGAGGTATACATTTAAGTCCATGTTTATTCCTATTTAAATGGGTAAAATAATAGTGTCATTAACTTTATAAGCCGTTGTAACCTGCTTTTATTTTTACGGAAAAAATAATCAAGTAATACCATTTTAACCTACAAAAAAAACTAAAAAAAGAGTCTATTTATAACGCACTTTTTAAGGTAGCGATCAAAGCATTTTGCCCTTGTTGATGACGTTTAAGTTCATTGTTTGCCATCAATAGTGAATAACTTAAATTAATTGACGCAACTAATAAAGCACGCTCACTGCTAGCCATGCCCTTTTGTTTTTTGATGTCTTCACACATAGCACTGAGATTATTAGCTGCTTGCTTTAACCCCTCTGCTTGCTGAGCTGAACATGAAAACTGGTGTTGCTTGCCCATAACTTCAATGCTGATCCCTATAGAATCTTCAGCAAACATTAACTAAGCTCTTCTACACTTTGTAATTTACCTAATAAGCTCGCTAATACATCATTTGTTTGCGTTTGTTTTTCTTCACCTTCAAGTACTTCAAGTTGTAACGTTTCATTTTCATCTACAAGCACTGATTTTTGCTGTTCTAGCTCTACTATTGTACTTTGTAGTTGGTTATTTTTATCAATAATTCGTTCAATCAGTTGCTCAAGTTGAGGGAGAGTATTTTCTAACATAAGGCGCTCTGGTTAACTGTAAATTTAAGGCGGCAATTTAATCTAAAGTGAGTAATAATACTACTCTTTAGCGCAATTATTAGCTGAAGTTGTATAACAATTATCGACGTTAGGTAAGATCAAGTCGTTGTGTTTAAAAAACACACTTTAATTGTCTGTTTTATCACCTCAATCACTCCGTCGGTTCAATTCACTTAAAAGCTAAAATCAAATAAACATGATTAGGATATTTTATTGACTTTATTTACTAAAAGAGGAAAAAAAATAAAACTCGATTATACTACATCAGTACATAATCATATTTTATACAGTTTGATAAATATCAAATACGATGGATAAACTAAAATGTACAAATTTATTTTAGATAGGAAGCTAACTATAAATTCGCTTTTAATCATTTTTTTATCAATTTCTTATTTTGCATGGAGCATAACACAAAACTATTATAATTTACGTTCTGAGAATTTTTTCAAGTCTCACGTTTATAAAGTCACTGAAAATATTGAAAAACGTATGCTGGTTTATGAAAATGCACTTAGAAGTGGTGTCGCTTTTTATCAATCAAGCCAAAATATAACTCGTGAAGAATGGAAAGAATTTGTTGAAAATTTACAAATTAAAAAATTTTATCCCGGTATACAAGGCTTAGGAATCACTTTAATGCTCAAAGGTGAAGAGATAAAACCTTTAGAGTCATTGATGCAAGATGAAGGCTATATTGATTTTAAACTCAACCCAGAAGGAAAGCGAGAGCAGTACAGTGCTATTATTTACTTGGAGCCCCTAGATAAGCGCAACATGGCAGCAATAGGCTATGATATGTTTTCTCAGTCAACACGAAGACAAGCCATGGAGCTAGCACGGGATTCAGGACTTCCTACAATATCAAGTCGTGTAACACTCGTGCAAGAGATCGATTCTAATGTGCAAACAGGTGTTTTGATGTATCTTCCATTGTATAAAAAATCTTTATCCTTAAATTCCATAAAAGATCGTCGCACAGCTTTAATTGGATATATATATAGTGTCTTTCGTATGGGTGATTTGATGACACCCGCTTTAGCCAAAGAAACTACAATACCTCTCGAGCTCTATGATGGAGAAATATTAGAAAAAAATCTTTTATTTAAATCTAGTAACGAGTTCTTAAATAGAGGTAAGCACACTATAGTTCAAGTATTGGAAATAGGTGGTCGTAAATGGAGTATGCATGCGTATAGTACACAAAAACTAGATAAGCAAATGGAAACTTATATTCCAAGTATACTTGCTGTTTTAGGGATAGTAGTCTCTTTTCTTATCTATATCGTTTTTCTAATTTCATTTAATAGTCGTAAGAGTTTATCACAACGTACAAAAGAATTAGAAGATGAAAAAATTCGTTTTTCACTTGCCATAGAAAGTACACAAGATGGTTTATGGGATTGGAACCCTATAACTAATAAAGTATTTTTTTCTAATAACTGGAAGAAAATGCTAGGGTATGAAGCTCAAGATATAGGTAATGATATAAGTGAATGGACTGACAGAGTACACCCTGATGAGTTAGAAGCTACAATGGAACAGATTAAAGCGCATTTAAATGGTGATACAGAATTTTATGAGTCAACACATCGAGTTTTATGTAAAAATGGAGAATATAAATATATTTTAGATAGAGGAAAAGCAGTCTTTGATAATAGTGGTAATGCAATAAGGGTTGTAGGATTCCATACTGATATTACAGCACAAAAAAAATATCAAGATAAACTCGAGCATACCGCAAAACATGATTCACTCACGAAGCTTCCAAATAGATTTCTACTCTCAGAATTATTGACACATGCTATGCATGTTGTAAAAAGAAATGACAAACAACTTGCTGTTCTTTTTATTGACCTTGATGGATTTAAAGAAGTGAATGATACCTATGGACATGATGCAGGAGATGAAGTGTTATCTATTGTTGCTTCGAGAATGAATGCTATAGTGAGACAAAGTGATATAGTATCAAGAATAGGTGGGGATGAATTTGTCATAGTGATGACAGATTTAAACAAAAGTGAAGAACTCATTCCACTGCTTCAACGTTTCTTAAACGATCTATCTTCAGATATAAAATATAATCAACACAGTATGAATGTTTCAGCCAGTATTGGTGTCAGCTTCTACCCTCAAAGTATAGATATTGGTAATGAAGTACTCATTCGCCAAGCTGATCAAGCTATGTACTGCGCGAAAAAAGCGGGTAAAAACCAATACCAATTTTTCAATATAGAAGATTCTATGTAAAATCGTACTCTTGATCCTAAAAAATAAAATACAATAAGAAAACTCATACATTTATAAAGATTGAACACTTTAACAATAATATTTAGTATTGAATAGCGTCTAAAACAACTGCTAATTTTGGTAATACTTTATCTTTTAACGCGGCTAATTCAATTTCAGTATAGGGGGTTAACGGCTGCTGCCCCCATATAGGTTTAGGCCAGCTTACATCATTTTTATAACGCACCACATGATGTATATGCAATTGCTCTACGATATTACCAAGCGCTGCTACATTCATTTTATCACCAACAAAAACTTGCATGGCCAACTCACTGAGTAAGCTGGATTCATTCAGTAATTGCTGTTGTTGTTGCCAGTCTAACTGATAGATATCCGTAATATCATTCACTTTGGGCACCAAAATAAACCAAGGATATGCACTATCATTGCATAGTAGTAACTTACACAAGGGAAAGTCTGCTAATTCAAAACAGTCTTTCGCTAGTTGTGAATGTAACGTAAATGTTGCTGCTGTTTGTTCAGTCATTGTTATTACCTTTTGTTTTTTCTGCCACGTCCCCTCGCCAGCTTTTTAGCTTCACGAGCAGCAACTCTTTTGGCTTCTAATTCATTAAAATATTGATTCTCTTTTTCAATAATATCAGGTATTTCAAAAGTAATTGCACCTAGTGTTTTATCTCTTATTTCATTGATCAAAATGACTGCGGCCTTATGCATGTCAATATGACCACCACTACGTATACAGCCACGTTTTCTGCCAATAGCTTCAATTAAATCTTCTTCATGTTGAGGTGTTTCAGCAAGCTTATAACGTTCTATCAAACGTTCTGGGTAATTAGCCAACAAGTATTCTGCAGCAAAATAAGCAATGTCATCATGATCAAAAGCTGTATCTTTAACCGCGCCTGACACCGCTAAACGGTAGCCACTATTTTCATTGGCAATTTTTGGCCATAACATCCCTGGCGTATCAAAAAGGTATAATCCTTCTTCAAGGCGAATACGTTGTTGACCTTTAGTGACTGCTGGCTCATTACCTACTTTAGCTTTTGCTTTACCTACTAAGGTATTGATCAGTGTTGATTTGCCCACATTAGGAATTCCCATGATCATGGCATTTATTTGTTTGCCTTCTTCATCTTTATTTGGAACAAGCTTTCGAATTAAATCAGGAATCATTTTCGCGATAGCATTATTTTCTGTCGTTAAAGCAATCGCTTTAACGTTATGCTGCGATTCTAAATATTCCAGCCAAAGCTTTGTTTTTTCGGCATCGGCTAAATCACTTTTATTGAGAATTTTAATAAGTGGCTTATCGCCTCTTATTTCGGTGATCATTGGGTTTTCACTACTAAAGGGTAAGCGCGCATCACACACTTCAATAACCACATCTATTTGTGGCAATATTTCTTTAATTTCTTTTTGTGCTTTGTGCATGTGGCCGGGAAACCAATTAATCGCCATTAAAAATCCTAAATACATTATCTTTGTGGCGCTGATTTTAGCAAGCTTTGTGCACAGGACAAAGATTTTAATCACCAAGTTGATTTTTTTATAAAAAATCAACACTTTTAAGAACAACTCATCGGTTTTTGCTAGCTATGGGGATATTTATTGATGATAATGTTTAATATTATGTAATCAGTAGAAAAAGTATATTTATGAGTAAAAAATCTTATGTGATTTGGAAAGGCGTTAAAACAGGTGTTTTTACTACTTGGGCTGAAGTGCAGAGTCATACTCAAGGCCGTTCTGATGCACAATTTATGGGCTTTGAATCTAAAGTTGAGGCGGAAACGGCCTTTGCTTCAACTTACACTAAAGCCTTAATGAAACGTTCATTAACCAATAAAAGCAGCACGAGTAAAAGTAGTGTAGCCAAAAAAAGCAGCTACAGTAGCAATATCAGTGCAGCCACTAAAGTAACCGCTGAAATACAAATATATTGTGACGGTGCTTGTTCACCAAACCCAGGTAAATCGGGTACTGGTTTAGCTGTTTATCAACAAGGTAAAATAAGTGTACTTTATTACGGTTTATACCAAGCTAACGGTACCAACAATACAGCAGAGTTAAATGGTTTGTTATATTCCTTTAAGCTTGCCAAGAATTATTTAGAATCGGTTGAACAGGTGCAAGTCTTGTCTGATTCTAAATATTCAATCGATTGCATCACAAAATGGGCAAAAGGTTGGCAAACAAAAGGTTGGACACGCGGTAAAGGAGAGGAAATAAAAAACGTAAATTTAATCAAAGAGTGCTTTTCGCTTTATCAAGAAATTAAGCAAAAATTAGTGATATCTCATGTTAAAGGCCATGCCAACATTGAAGGTAATGAATTATCAGATCGTATGGCCGTATTGGCCCGAAAACAGCAACAAGAATCGTTAATAAAATATCCAGGAGACGTTAATATTAAAGCTATTTTGGCGATGGACTCTGGCTAATTATGACTATTATTTTATTGATCACAGCACTCATCGCCATTACTGCTATTATACTCACAAAGAAGTTTAATTTACCCCTAAACATTAGTTTACTGTTTATGGCGCAACCTTTAGTTATGTGCTCTGCGCCGATCATTGTTTTTATTGGTGGGTTATTATCAAGTGAACTCACAACAAACCCCTCCCTAGCCACACTGCCTATTAGTTTAATGATTTTAGGTGTTGCTGCTGGCTCTATACCCGCCGCAATAATTGCTAGAGCTAATGGCAGAAAATTTGCAGCATTCACAGGGTTTAGTTGCCTATTTATCGCTTCATTATTAGCCATTTCATCTACCAAGCTAGCCTTGTTTGAGTTATTTAATTTCGCTAGTTTCTTATTTGGTATTGGCAGTGCTTTCACGCAACAATTACGCTTTGCCGCAATAGAAAGTACCGACAAAGAAGAAGATATCCCTAAAACTTTATCCATTTTAATGTTAAGTGGTGTGTTTGCTGCCTTCTTAGGCCCTGAAATAGCGGTAACCGCTAAAGAATGGCTTGACTCTCCTCATGGTTATGCAGGCTCATTTCTTTTATTAGCTTTCTTTATTGGCTTAGCGGCACTTATTATGGTGTTTTTCAAAGAGCCTGAAATAAAAGAAACACTAAGTAGTGGTGACGCAAGGCCATTAGCAAAGATAATAAAACAGCCAATTTTTATTATTTCTGTTTGTACTGCTACTATTGGTTATGCTCTGATGAGTTACTTAATGACAGCAACACCATTGAGTATGCACCACATGCAAGGTCACAGTTTAGTAGAAACAAAATGGGTAATACAAAGTCATATTGCTGCTATGTATATACCGTCTTTACTAACGCCTTGGTTAATCAATAAAATAGCTTTAAAAGGTTTATTAACACTCGGTAGTGTGATTTACATTGCGGTAGCGTTAATCGCTTTTTCTGGTCAAGAAGTAATGCATTATTGGTGGGCATTAATTTTGTTAGGTGTTGGTTGGAACTTTCTATTTTTAACAGGGACATCACTGTTACCGCAAAGTTATAAAGCCTGTGAACGACATAAGGTGCAAGCAACAAACGATTTTATTCTATTTGGTTTCCAAGCATTTGCGTCATTAATGGCTGGTTGGATTTTGTTTAATGGCGGTTGGAATTATCTGGTGTTAAGCAGCCTGCCTTTTATGTTTGCCTTATTAATAGTAAATATTATCTACCGTCGCCATATAGCTAAAACAAGGGAATATAAGGTGAACTGATGAAGTTAATAATGAAAACTGAGTTTGATAACCTGATGGAAAATGGCAATCATTATTATGATATTGACTCGAACACAGATAAACAGATAGTCAAAATTTATTGTGGTAAGTCACTCATTGCCAAAAAAGTGAAACTTAAAAAATCACTCCGCTATTTTGGCATTAACAATTATCAGGAATACTTATCTCAATAAGAATAGCTTATCTTAACATATCATTTTTTCAACATTGATTTAAGGTCAGCAAAAGGATTATACGTTGCTGACTCTTGATTAGTATCGCCGGCTTTTACCTCGGTTTTATATTGCGCATGATCAGTATATTTTGCATGTTCATTATCATGGCAATATATGCACAGTAATTCCCAATTACTGCCATCATTTGGATTGTTAGTATGATCATGATCCATATGATGTACGGTCAATTCTTTAATATTTGAGTAAACAAATTCTCGAGCACAGCGGCCACACACCCAAGGAAATAATTTTAATGCGCGGTCACGATAACCTTGTTCTTTTTGTTTATAGTTGGCACTGGTACCAAAACGTTCCGAAGTCATAATAAAGTCAATAAAAATAGTGATGATAATATTATTGTATTGTCATGTAACGTATATAGCAACATTTCAGTTATAGCCGTTAAGTAAATTAATCGCGCAACTTTATTTTAACATAAGCAATGATCATAAATTATCAATTTCAAGAAGCGTAATTGAGTAATCACTAGTTGTTGATAATAAAAACGTTAATCGTTCAAGCTGTTCATTTCTGCTTCTGCTTGCTTAGTCAACTGCTCAAGTGTTTTTCCGTGAGGAATCGGTTGTCTTGTTTGTGAGTCAACTTTCACAAAGACAATATCATCCGCCAAACAGATTGATTTTTTAGTGATTTTATTACGCACTAAACAAGTGATGGTGATAGATGTTCTGCCTACTTTTTTCGTTGCTAAACCAAATTCAACTACATCACCTTGAAAAGCAGCAGATTCAAAACTAATTGCACCAATATGCTTTGTTACCAAACAATTCGTTTCTAACTGACAAATAGCGTAAATAGCGGCTTCTTCATCGATCCACTCTAATGCTCTACCACCAAATAAGGAGTTGGCATAATTTAAGTCATTGGGCATCACTAAACGTCGTGAAAGAAAGTGCATATAAAACCTTATGGGTTGATGTATTAATTTAATTGGTCTAATAACAATAAATAAGTATTTACTATAACGACTTATATGAGTTTACCCTAGAGAATAACTCAATAACTATATTAAAATCTTATTAGAACCTTATTAAAACGCTATTATAACCTTAACTATAAATCTCGAATTTTATGCGCTGGATTACCCGCATAAAAACTTTGGCCATCTACATTTTTAGTAACCACACTACCTGCACCAACAACTGCATTATCACCTATAATAACCCCAGCTAAAATGATAACACCGCCACCCAACCAGACATTTTCACCAATGATAATATCATCAACATAGTTATATTTTGCTAATCGACTTTGTGGGTCCACATCATGAGAAACCGCCAAAATCTGAACATTAGGACCAATTAAACAATCGTTACCGATGCTAATTTTACCGTTTATTAAGTGTATATCATCAGCTTGGTTAACTTCTGCCCGCTTACCGTCAATAAGGGTACAGTTAACATTAATAAAAACACGATCACCCAGCGTAATATTATCGCCATAATCCATATGAAAGCCCTGTTCGATAAACACGTCTTCACCACAAGAATCAAATAGCGTTTTTAATCGTTTTAAATTCCCTTTACTTGGACTGCGACTAAATTGCCGACACAGTTCATGTACCGACTTACGCTGTGCGATCAATTCAGGTGTTAAGCTATTAAAAGATGTTTTCATCATAAGCCATAAGATTATAGGAGTAATAAATTACTATTAATGTAATACCGCGCGAATAGGTAAACCCGCGCATATTTTAGCTTCAGCAATTAAAATTTCTTCTAAGCGTTGATCAACATCGTTTTTATCAAAATACTCATAAGAGAGTTCAACAAACAAATTTTTATGTTTTTCTTCCGAATTAGCAATCGCCACATAAAGATCTTTATCTTTACCTTCAGGAAGCGCTTGTGACACCAACCAAAACTTCTCGTAACCGCGAGCTTCAATAACAGCCGCAACCAGTAATCTATCCAATAAAAATAAACTTGTACCGTTGCGAAATAAAGCGCGAATTTGTGTAATATATGGATCTTTTTTATCTTGTCCTAACGTCACATTACGAGCCACAAGTAATTTTAACACTTGTTTAAAATGAATTAGCTCTTCGATAGCAAGATCAGTCATCGCACGTACTAATTTTGCTTTGTCTGGATAATGCGATAGCATAGCCATAGCCATACCTGACGCTTTTTTCTCCGCCGCGGCATGATCTTGTAAAAAATGAGGGAAATCAGCCATTACCGCATCAACCCAATTTTGGCCTGTGTGGTGTTTTAGTTCAAACATAAGTACTACTCTCTAAAGGAAAAGATGAGACAAATTCATCGTGATTTTACCTGCGTAGAGGTTTATCTACAATAATAAAATTAATAAAGAATTTTATCAATTTTGCCTTTATTTGTTGACTCAATTTTTAGCTTATTATTAATTGCCTGCCAGGCTTTAACCTTGCCACCGATATTAATGGGTTTAAAACCTTTTTTATTTTCATCTAATTGTTCAACGTTTAAAAAATTTAGCAGAGCTTGATAACTGTGTTCATCACTCACATCAAGCGTTAGTAAATCTTGGTTTCGTTGTTGAAAATAATCAACCACATCTTGTTGATGACGTTGATAACAACTAAGTAAAAATTCATCTTGTTCGATGTTATCGGCAGTTAATGGTGAAAAAACCTCGCTATAACAACGCTTCAAATGAGGATTAAAGCCTCCATCATTCCTTTGTAAATTTACCATCATACGCTGTAATAGCTGCTTGATTGAGGGTATCCATAATGATGCTTCTCGTGTTAAATAGATAAATTTACTATTGGGAAAGTGTTTATCAAGTGTTTGATAATCAAAAAAGATTGGCGTATCTGCCAGCACTTGTGCTTGTGTAAAAGCATGCTGTGTATAAGCATTATGTGCCGTTTTAAATCCCAGCCCAAGTAAGGCTAAACAGACACTAGTCGTGGCTGTTCTCGGTAAACCGATGATAAATATTTTATTAATTGCCACTTAGTACTCTCAATGAAAAAAAAACATTGTAGCATTGACTGAGATCAATGAATATTATGTACTTTAAGTCATACTTATAGTTAATAGCTTATGTATATTTTAAATTATTTACTTATAGTCAATAGGAAATAGATGACACAACTAGCCCATTTGTCAAACAACAGGAATGTAAATGTCAGCAAAAAATGAAGTAAATGATGCTGAAAATAACAGTATTAATTGGGATGATTATTTAAAATCAGGTAATCGTATTTTTATTGGCTCAAATGCCGCTGTACCTAATGCTTTAATTGACGATTTAATTGCTAAATCAAACGACTTGCACGATATTGAAACGGTACATATTTTAACACTCTCTGAGAATGTTTGGGCCAAACCTGAGCATAAAGATTTATTTAAAGTAAATAGCTTATTTATTGGTGGAAAAAACATTCGAGAAGCGATTGCCGAAGGGCGTGGTGATTATACGCCTTGTTTTGTTTCGGATATTCCACGTTTATTTACAGAAAATATTTTACCACTTGATGCCGCATTAATTATGGTCAGCCCGCCTGATGAATACGGTTACTGTTCATTAGGTGTAAGTGTTGATATTGTTTCAGCTGCAGTAAAAGCAGCAAGGTATGTTATCGCACAAGTAAATCCGAAAATGCCACGCACCAATGGGCATAGTTTTGTTCATGTAAATCAAATTCACGCTTGGATGCATACTCCACAAGATTTGCCACAAATCATTCCGCCTAAAATTGATAAGCGAACAGAGCAAATTGGTCAGTATGTTGCTATGTTGATAGAAAATGGCGCGACCTTACAGATAGGTATAGGCAAAATTCCTGAAGCAGTATTGCGCTACTTAGGTAATCATAAAGATCTAGGCATTCACTCTGAAATGATTTCTGATGGTGTTATTGATTTAATGCTAAAAGGTGTTATCAATAACCGGCGAAAAACTTACCATAAAGGTAAAGCGGTAGTCACTTATTGTATTGGTAGCCAAAAGTTATATGACTTCGTTGACGGTAATCCACACATTGAATTTTTTCCTTCAGAGCATGTAAACTCACCAGACAAAATTGCTAAAAACGACAATATGGTGTCGATCAATAGCGCCATTGAAGTAGATTTGACCGGCCAAGTAGTGGCTGATTCTATTGGCTATCAGTTCTATAGTGGCATTGGTGGACAAGTAGATTTTGTTCGTGGCGCTTCTTTAAGTAAAGGAGGTAAAGCGATTATAGCTCTACCTTCCACCACTGTAGATGGTAAAACGTCTCGTATAGTTGCACACATCACTGAAGGTGGCGGTGTCGTTACATCACGTGGTCATGTTGCCTTTGTGATTACCGAATTTGGTATTGCTTCGTTGCAAGGTAAAAGTATTCGTGAACGCGCACTAGAACTAATTCGTATCGCTCATCCAAAATTTAGAGATAAATTACTAAGCGATGTGCGAAAACATTACTGGGTACCTGAATATCAAGAAAGCTCGCCAAGCTCTGTACCTGAATTGGGCGATGTAGAAATGAAGCGTTTTAATTTCGCCTATACTAATTACATATTAAGACCTTTAGGCCCTGCCGATGAACGTAAACTACAAGAGTTTTTCTATTCTCATAATAAAGAAACGCTAATCATGCGTTATAATCACCATATAACACAAATGACCAGAGAAAAATCTTGTAACTTGGTAAGTGTTGATCAACATACTGATTTAGCCCTGTGTTTCACGGTAAATCATCATATGGGTGAAGTAATACAAGCCGTTGCGCGTTATTATTATATTAAGAGCATGAACAGTGGCGAAGTTGCTTTTGTTATTAAAGAAAGTCTACGTGGTCTTGGTATGGCAAGTACCTTGTTAGGTGAAATGATTGCCATAGCCAGAATTCGTAAGCTTGATAGCTTAGTTGCTTGTGTTCGTAGAGACAATGCTTCGATGCTAAAAGTATTTGAAAAGGTAGGCTTTGTGCGAAAACCGAGTGAAGATTTTGATGAAGTGAGTTTAACGCTCACCTTAACCCAACCTAAAACGGTTGATATGGATACACAATAAGAAAGTAAGGAGTATTTATGACCGTTGGAATTATAGGCCACTACCGTTGTGGTGAACATGATATGGGTGAACACCACCCTGAAAACGGAAAACGTTTATCCGCTATTTCAGATCAATTGATTCGAAGTGGTCTGGATTATGTTGTACGACAGTTTGATTCAAAGCCCATTGATAAAGAATTACTACTTTTAGCACATACACAAGCGTATATCGATTTTGTTTTCGATAATGCCCCTAATGAAGGTGAGGGAAACTTTACCGTGGGCGCAGATTCTGTGATGAATTCCAAAACGCTCAGCTCTATTTTGTATTCTGCCGGCGCTGCTGTAGATGCCGTTGACTTAGTCATGCAAGGCACGTTAACCTCTGCATTTTGTACTACTAGGCCGCCAGGACACCATGCTGAACACAATAAAGGCATGGGTTTTTGTTTTTTCAATAACGTTGCTATAGCAGCCGCTTATGCTAAACAAAAATATGGTTTAAAGCGTATTGCGATAGTCGATTTTGATGTCCATCATGGAAATGGTACTGAAGACATTGTAAGAAATCACTTTAATGCAACTCCCGAAGATGATAAAGGTTACCTTTTTTGTTCAAGTTATGAATATCCACTGTATCCGTTTGAAATTGTAGAGAGTGATACACCACCTGTTATCAATACACCATTAGTCGCTACAACAAAAGGTCCTGACTTTCGAAAAGCGATCACTGAAAATTGGCTACCCGCTTTAAATAAATTCAAACCAGAGTTGATCCTTATTTCAGCTGGTTTTGATGCCCACATTGAAGATGACATGTCTCAGGTTAGTTTAACTGAAGATGATTATCGTTGGGTTACTGATGAATTAAAAAACATTGTCAAAGAACACGGACAAGGTCGAATAGTGTCAATGCTTGAAGGTGGTTATCATCTAGGTGCTCTAGGCAGAAGTGTTGTTGCCCATATTAATGGTTTGATTGGTAATTAAAATAAAGTACATAAATATATTAAGTGAACATGGTGATAAACAATACTTCTTAACACTAAATTTATTTTATGAATTAGTTATCAGTAACTAAAAACCAGTGAAGAACTTTCACTGGTTTTTAGTATTAATGTTTTACTTAAAAGTATAAAGCTAAAGATAATTTTACGTATGCTTCTCTAAGAAGAAGCTTATTCCCGTATAATAAAAATTCAGTAATAGATTGTTTTACACGGCTTATTTTAGTTCGCCTAGGTACTTATGCAGGAAGATATTA